>ERZ772854.152-NODE-152-length-86720-cov-7.083517_pt1 | contig 86720 bp, 71 predicted proteins | sample MGYA00580844_ERZ772854 | MGnify/ENA primary metagenome ERZ772854 (study PRJEB29015, sample SAMEA2737727) | human gut metagenome | biome: human gut; feature: human-associated habitat; material: faeces | place: China | collected 2012 ...
ACATTTCTGCCCGAATTGCCCTTTCATAATTTGTGGATTTCTTCTTTTCTTTTGTTCCTTACACGAAAGTGTTTCCATTTTCTCTTTCTCACAGGCTCACCTCCTTTCACCCCTTATCCATATTTATCCCATTTTTTTCTGTCGTTTTAAAGCCACAGTCCTGACTTTTTCTGCTGCACATGGCAGCTGCAGTACAGCAGACATGATAATTCCTACTGCTATACATACAGCTATCCTGTATAATTTCAAAACAGCACATAACATATAGATTACCAGAAACAGAACTGCCAGAACGGCTGTGATTTTCTTATATCTGCTTCTTTCATCTTCTTCCAGCTTTCTGTTTTCATTTTCAACAGGACTAAACAATACCAGACTAAATGATGCCGCTACCATTGCCGCTGTTATCATGATTCCGTACCGGATAACTCCCGTAAGATATATGCATATTGTACAAATAATACATGAACTGAAAATACATGTATGCATATGCTTTGCATGAAACCCTCCGGAAAATTTTCGTATACACAGAAATGGAATGATAAACAGGATTCCTTCCATGATTTTTCCCATCAATGCCCCGGTTATCATAACCAGAATTAACGGAAATACCTGTGATACCAGTGTATACACTGCATATACATACAGTTCTTTTTCACTCTCATCTATTATGCTGTTTCTTGCCAAGCTGTCTGCCATCCGCTCTGCAATACGGGTTAACATTACTTATGTTTCCTGAATTTTTTCAACTCTTCCGGTGCCTTTGGCTGATACACAAACATACAGGAAGTTGAATTAGCTTCTGACTTTAACATTCCATCCAGCACCCCTTTTATGGTTTTCATTGTTGTACTTTTTAAATCTTTTTTCATTTTTATCAGATTCTCCTTTCATTTCTGTTGTATTTGATTTGCAATTTCATCATAGCAGATTCCATTTTCCATGTCTACCCCTCCAGCGCGAACGGTCGTTTTTTTAACCGAACGGTAAGCATACCGGCTTGTCATATCCATTTTTTTTCGTTATAATCATATTTAGGATACATTTTAGGAGGTCTTTATGCGTATAACCATATGTGATGATGATAAACTCATTACTTTCCAGCTAACCGAATATCTGAACGAATTTTTTCAAAATTCCGGATTTGAAATGCCGGAGGTAATTACTTATAATTGTGCAGAAGATTTACTGGCGGATCCTGCCAGAATGGATCTCGTTTTTCTGGATATTGAAATGCCCGGACTGAACGGTATTTATGCCGGCAACCACCTGTACAACCGGAATCCCGAAACACATATTTTTGTAATAACTTCCCATATGAAATATCTTGATGATGCCATGCGCTTTCATGTATTCCGTTACCTGTCAAAGCCTCTGGATAAAGACCGCCTGTTCCGCAATCTGAATGATGCTCTTACAAAATATGACGTTGCCGCGGATCAGATTACCATCAAAACTGCTGATAACTTTTATAAAATCGCTCTGCAGGATATTATTTTTGCAGAAGTAATCAACCGTAAAGTTATCATTCATACCATTACCGCTGAGTATGTTTCTGTTTTTAATTTCCAGTACTGGACAGATACTTTATCCGCTGACTATTTTTTTCAGCCCCACAGATGTTTTATTGTCAATATGTACTTTGTATCCCGTTTTGACCAGCTTTACATTTATCTTTACCATGACAGATACAAAGCACTTTTAAGCCGGAGAAAATACGCTGAATTTAAAGATCATTATTTACGTTTTATTGAAATGAGGTAGTTTATGATTTCCATTTTATATGCACTTATTTACTTATGTGAAGGTTATATCTTCTTTTATTACACAAATCATATTTTTACCCGCAGGAAAAAAGGGCTGCTGGTTTCTGCTTCCTGCATTGTCTGCGGATATCTTATGAATTATCTGGTTTCTTTCCAGAATAATACACTCTTGAATGTCATTTTGTTTTTAACGGTAAATGCACTGCTCATTTATCTTCTGTACCAGACCGGTCCGGTATCAGCCATATTTCATTCCCTTCTTCTCTGTATTCTGATGGGCGGAAGCGAGCTTATTATTTTAAATACGGTTTTAAAATTAGCATTTGATTTCCAGCCGGATCAAATCGATCCGTATCATCTGATCATGCTCACAATTCTAAGCAAGCTGTTTTATTTTCTTCTTACTTATCTTGTGGTACAGCTGTTTCCGGGGGACAGAAAATACTCCGGAAACAGAAAACAGAGAGCGCTTATTTTGATTGTAATTCCTCTCTTTTCATTTTTTCTGATTATTACATTTATGTTTATTTCACAGACAACCCGACTGACCGGTTCCCTGAATTATCTGGTCTCCTGCTGCTGTCTCCTTTTGCTCATCATGAATTTATTTATTTTCTGGTATTATGAAAATAATTTAAAAAGGGATATAAACTTTGCTAATTTACAGCTTCAGATCCAATACGAAAAAGATATGACCGCATACAATAAACGTGTAATCGAGCAATATGAAAATCATCGTATTATCATTCATGATATCAAAAAACATCTGATTTCCATCAGTCTGCTAAACCAGAAACAGGATTACGAAGCCATTGACCGCTACCTGTCAAATCTTTTACAGTCAGCTGATTTACAGGAGAATCTCCAGGTTTCTGACCAGCCGTTTTTAAATTCTCTTCTGCTGCGCTATAAACAGGAATGTACCAAACAAAAGATTTCATTTTTCACGGATATCCGGAGTGGTGTTATTTCATTTCTAAATGAAAGTGATCTGACCTCCCTTCTGTGCAATCTTCTTGACAACGCAATGGAAGCCGCCTGCGATATGCCCGGCGCTTTTATCGAACTGCGTATTGAAAAACGTGAAAATACAAATATCACCTTAATCGTACTGGTTAATTCCAGCCGGATAAATCCGCTTTTACCGGATAACAGCCTGCTGCGTTCCCATAAAGAGCCTTCTTTGTTTCATGGGCTTGGCATGAAAAGTGTGCGGCGTGTACTCGATAAATATCATGGCGATATTACCTATCATTACGACACTTCCAATAACACTTTTCATACCGTATTATGTGTAATGGAAAATGATTAACACTTCCTCTTATACCATATCTTTCTTTTTTATTCAATGGCTTGAGGGCAAAACGACCTGAACGGTGCGTATAACGACCTGAACATCTGCCGGCTTTTCTTGTCACAAAATTCTCTTCATGTTATACTTAGGCAGTAGGATGTCGGAGTCAAAAAGCAGTTCTCTGCGTAATAATTTGCAGACATCCGTTTAACATTTTTATTTTTTCGAGGTGACTATGCAAAAAGTTTTAATTGTAGAAGATGATACTATCCAGCTTAATATGTTATATCAGACAATTCATGATGCCTATCCTTCATGGAATATTTTTTGTGTTTCCGATTATGCAGCGGCAGACCGTCTGATTCTTGATTCCCTGCAGAAGAGTGCTTCTTTCACTCTGTTTCTGCTTGATATCCAGCTTACCAAAGATATTGGAAACAGGGATGGATTTTTTCTGGCAAAAGGAATTCGTCAACACTCCGCCTATTATCAGACACCCATTCTATTTCTTACCGCTGTTTCTGATGAAAACTATTTTGCCTTATCCAACTTTCACTGTTACAATTATATTTCCAAGCCTTATACAGATGCTGATATCCGATACCAGCTCCAGCAGATGCTGATGACCGGTTATCTGCAAAATAATACACTTGAACTGACTGACACCCAACGGATCCTTCACCGTACTTCCTTTTGTGACATTCTGTATATAAAATCCGCATACCATGTACTATCCGTTTTCTGTGAAGCGGATTTCTTTCAAACCAGACAATATTCTCTGGAATCCATTCTGCCTATGCTGGACAAAGATTTTATACAGTGCCATAAGCAGTACATTATAAATACTTCCAAAGTACTGCACCTGGATATTACCTCCAAAATAGTAACTTTAACTTCAAATGATTCTATCCCCGTAGGAAAATCTTTTCTACAGGATATAGAATGCTTTTACAGGAAAGGAACTCCCAATGACTGATTTCATAAATTTTTTATCAACCATACTTGAATTTTGCTGTATATACTTTATGGTCCACTCCTTTTTAAAAAAAGGATTCCGCCCTTCATCCATTGATATTACTGCCTGTGTTTTTATTATTACTCTGCTCAACCTCATCCCACAGGACAACAGTGCCGCCTTATGGGTACTCGGTCAGCTTTCCTATCTGTTCTATGTTACAGCTGTAAGTTCCAGAAATATTTTTAACAGTCTGCTTCTGTATTCCCTGACTACCTGCCTGTTGCTTAGTGCCGAATTTGTCATGGTTATTATCCTGTACTTTATTCCTGATTCTTTTCCTGTGGCGGATAGTATTCTGGGAAATACCGGTTCTTTTTTGCTGCTTTTTCTTTTGTTCCACTTCACACCCGTTTCCGGTCTGTACCACACACTGCTGCATGCGGCCAAGCTGTTTCAGCTGCTTCTGGTAAATACATATCTGATTTTTTTCTTCCTGCTGTTCTGGTTTAAATCAAGCCAGCTCCAGGTATATAACAACATACTTCTGTTTGCGGTCTTTGTAGCCCTGCTTATTATTCTGAATATTGCGGTACTATACTATGATATGAAATTACAGAAACAGGAGCAGATTCTTCTGTCCTACCGGAAAAATATTCCGATTTATGAATCGCTCATTGATGATATCCGTTCCAGCCAGCACGAATATGCAAACCGTATACAGGCACTTTCCCTGCTGCCGGTTACCTGCAAAGATTACGAAACTCTTTGCGCCGCACTGAAAGAACATACCAGAGAATATTCACACCCTCTGCATGCCTATTCACTTCTCCAGACAAATATGCCGCTGCTTTCCGCATCCCTTTATAATCTGATGAACCGGGCTGCCAAAAATGAAATTACGGTTCACTTTGATGTTGTTTCCTCCCAGTTAAAAAGTCATGCACCCGAATACATTCTGGCTGATTTGTCCTGTATCCTCCTGCAGAATGCCATAGAAGAATGTGTACCTGACGATTATATTTATGTATTTATGGAAACCCGTGGGGAACAGTTTTACTTTGAAGTCCGGAACCCTTCCAGACGCAGCTATACCCGCCAGGAATTACTTCACTTTTTTGACAAAGGAGTTTCTTCCAAACCTGCGTCTGCAAATCATGGTCTGGGACTATTCTATTTAAAATCCATGATTGACAAATACGATGGAACCGTCGGCTGTGAATGTGTTTCTTTCGATGAAACTTTTTGGACCGTATTTAAGTTTCAGATATAAGATCCGTTTCCCCACAAAAAATACCGACCTTCAACCGTCATTTTTATCTGACTGCCGAAGATCGGTATTCATTCCCGGAATATTCTTCCGTTCCTCTATTCTCTTTTAAATTACCTGCAATTTAAACTTCTGTTCTTCTTTCTCGCTGTCCACAATCTTTATGGATGCTCCCAGGCTGCGTAACTTCGTATCAAAGTTCTCATAGCCTCTCTGGATATAATGAATATCCTCTATCGTGGTATAACCTTCCGCACACAGACCGGCAAGCACCAGTGCAGCACCGGCACGCAGATCCAATGCATTTACATTCGCTCCGGTAAATCCATCCACGCCTTCTATGATCGCTACATCACCTTTTACCCGGATCTTTGCACCCATCTTGGTCAATTCATCCACATATTTAAAACGGTTTTCAAATATGCTTTCCGTTACCGTACTTGTTCCCTGTGCCAGTGCAAATACAACCGTAATCTGCGGCTGCATATCTGTCGGGAATCCCGGATATGGCAATGTCTTAACCTGTGAACATTTCTGAATCTGACTTCCAACTACCCGGACTGCATCATCATATTCTTCCACACTGCATCCTACTTCATACAATTTTGCGGTTAATGCTTCCAGATGTTTCGGTATTACATTCTTTACAAGGATATTTCCTCTGGTTGCTGCTGCTGCAAACATAAAAGTTCCGGCTTCTATCTGATCCGGAATGACGGAATATTCTGTTCCATGTAATTTTGGTACACCCTTAATACGGATAACATCCGTACCTGCACCTTTAATATTCGCACCCATACTGTTCAGCATATTTGCCACATCTACGATATGCGGCTCTTTCGCAGCATTTTCAATTATGGTATTACCCTCTGCCAGAGATGCTGCCAGCATAACATTAATCGTTGCACCCACGGTTACCACATCAAAGAAGATATGCGCTCCTGTCAGTCTCTCAGCTTCCGCAATAATCATGCCATATTCTATCTTTACATCTGCACCCAGCATGGAAAATCCCTTAATGTGCTGGTCGATCGGCCTGCTTCCAATATTGCAGCCGCCCGGCAGTGTTACTTCTGCCTTATCAAATCTGCCAAGCAATGCCCCCAGCAGATAATAAGACGCTCTGATCTTTTTAATATATTCGTTATCCGCATGAACGGACACAATCGTACTTCCGTTAATCTTTACACAATGTCTGTTTACTCTGTGTACAGTCGCACCGATACCTTCAATCGCATCAATCAGGACGTTGATATCCTTTACATCCGGAAGATTATCTATGGTAACTGTTTCATCTGTCATAATCGCTGCAGCCAGTATACCCAGTGCTGCGTTCTTTGCTCCGCTTATTTCTACCTCTCCTGTCAAAGGAGTTCCACCTTTTATAATGTATTTATCCATTATACACCTCTATACAAATTCTACACAGACGGAAATACTCTGTCTGCTATATATATGCTCTCTTAATCTCAAATATTCATATAAAATCGAGGTCAAAAAGTCTTTTGACCTCAATGAAATGTATACAAATCTGCACACATGTATATTGATTATAACACAAAGAACGTATTTGTAAAGTTCGTTTTTGAGAAAATATCTGATTTATTGATAAAGGTATGGCTATGGATATTATCCACTATAATTTCAAAATACCTGTTCTGTGGTATATCCTGACTCTTCCTCATTCCTTTGAAACTATTGTTTTCTGAAGAGCCGACTTTATCACCTTTACCGCATCTTCTACAGACATTATCTGTGCATCTGCGGCATAAGTTTCTGTAATCTTAATCTTATCTGTAAAACTGCTCTGCTGTGTTTCTGAGGAAGCATCCTCTGTACTTCCATCTTCCTCTCCTGCTGCCATCACAATCGGCTTATTTACCGGTTCAATACTTGCTTCTTTTACCGGTCCGCAGTCCGTATTTTCAACTTTTGAATCCGCTGTTTCCCGGATTACTTCCTGCCGGGAATCATAGAAATCATCTTCATCATATGCAGCTTTTACGGTGTTTACCACCTCAGAGACATCCTCAAGGGAAGCCAGTACCACCGAAGTATCATCCACATTCAGAACATATGCTGTTTCTTCTTCCTGGGAATCATCGAATTCCCTGTGCATATTCTCTTCCAGTTCACTGTATTCTGTATTATTCGCTTCTGCTTCTGCAAATCCTTTTGCCCATGGAACCGACATCATAATACACATTCCGGCCACGATTGCTGCACCTGCAAAAAACAGTTTCATCCTTTTGCCATAATTTTTTATTTTACTCATATATCATTCCATGCCTTTCCGCATCTGCACCTTCCCTTTATGCAGATTTTGCTTTGGCCCCTTACATAAGCACAAGTTATATTATAACAGTTTTTTGCCTTTTTGTAAAGTTTCAGGTTCATTTTTGGCACTTTGACTATAATCTTTCACAAAATTTCCACATATTATTTTTCCGTTTTTTTCATTTTTGTACATATCTCACAATTTTTTTCTTTCCTATTTGTATACATTGATGTTAGGAGCAAAAGATGCCTTCCGGATTGTTCCGTACTTCGTACTCCCACAACCCTGCCCTATATTCACATTTCTTGACTTTTCGGTATTTATCACATATAATGAACCATACACAAAGTTGCTTTACACCAGATATCAAGAATGGAGGATTTACAGTGAGAGGAAAAGCCCGCAAAGAAGATTTATTTACCATACCAAATATTCTCTGCTACATCAGGATTATACTCGTGCCGGTATTTGTTTACCTGTATCTGAATAATCATTACCTGTGGTCGGCAATCGTTGTGATCACGGCAACTCTGACCGATATGGCGGACGGATATATTGCACGACATTTTAATATGATAACCGACTGGGGAAAATTCATCGATCCGGTGGCAGATAAGCTGATGCAGTTTTCCATGCTTTTTGTCGTCATATTAAAATACCCTCTGTTCCTTATCGTAATCATCGAATATGCGTTAAAGGAATGTATTTTATTAATTGTAGGACTGTTTATTTATCATAAAGGATATAATCTGAACGGGGCAAATATGGCAGGAAAAGTCTGTTCTGCCGTATTCGACATCGTTATGCTGATTTTTATATTTATTCCGGAGCTTCCACAGACCTTTGCCCTGGCATCCGTCATTCTGGTTGCAGTTCTTCTGCTTATGGCTTTCTGTTCCTATCTCGGTGAATACAGGAAGTTATACCGGGAACAAATAAAAACAATAAAAACACAGAAATAAAAGTTTTATCACACACGTTTATCAGGAGGAGAATTTATTATGTATATTATTGCAGGTCTGGGAAATCCGGATGCACGTTACCAGAATACAAGACACAATGCCGGTTTTGATGCCATCGACGTTATCGCGGAAAAGAATCATATTCCATTGGACACCATTAAATATAATGCCTTATCCGGTTCTGGTTTTATCGGCGGTCAGAAGGTTCTGCTCGTCAAGCCCCTGACTTATATGAATCTGAGCGGCGAAGCCATTATCGAATTTGTCCGGTTTTTCAAAATTGATCCGGAAGATGAACTTCTTGTTATCTATGACGATATCAGCCTTGAACCCGGCAAATTAAGACTCCGCAGAAAAGGCAGCGCCGGCGGTCACAACGGTATCAAAAATATTATCGCCCATCTTGGCACAGAGAAATTCAAACGGATTAAAATCGGTGTCGGAAGCAAACCGGAAGGATGGGATCTGAAAGATTTTGTACTGGGACATTTTTCCAAAGAAGATCAGGCACTGATGCAGGATGCGTTTTCGCGTACCGCTGATGCAGTGGATTTGATAGTTGCCGATGAATTTGACAAAGCAATGAACACTTATAATTAAGCCAGGGAGGCAGCATGAACACTTATTTTACCGCCCCTTTATCGGGACTGAATGATTACAATCTGATAAAAGCCGAATTAAACGGCAGCTCCGTACAATCATCCATACAGGTGACCGGAGCTGCCGATTCCGGCATGGCACATTTTTCTGCAGCACTGGGCAGCAATTATAAATATAAAGTAATCGTAACATTCAGTGATGTACGCGCACGGGAAATTTATGATGATATGAAATCTTTTGATCCAAATACATTTTATTATCCGCCAAAAGATTTTATCTTTTTTTCTGCCGATGCCTACGGCAATCTGATCATACAGCAGCGTCTGGATGCCGTTTCCCACCTCATTTCAGGAGAAGAATTTACTTTAATCACTACCATTGACGGACTGATGGACCGGCTTGTTCCACTCGATCTGATTCGTAAAAACTGTATTCACCTGTCCTATGACGATACGATCGATGTAGAAGAACTGAAAACAGCCCTGGTTAATTCCGGATTTGAACGCACAGAGCAGGTCGAGACTGCCGGACAGTTTGCCGTCCGCGGGGGGATTATTGATATATTTCCAATGACCGGAGATGTACCATACCGGATCGAATTATGGGATGATGTGATTGACTCCATCCGCTCCTTCGATGCACTGAGCCAGCGTACCATTGAAAATATTGACGACATAGTAATTTATCCTGCTTCCGAATATATTCTGTCCCAGGAAGAAATTGCCCGCGGAATTGAAAAAATCCGTGAGGAAGCGGCTCTCCGTGAAAAAACACTCCGTGAGTCCTTTCACACAGAAGAAGCCCACCGGCTGTCCGTATGTATCAATGAATTTACGGAACGCTTATCCATCTCAAGAACCGGTGTATTCCTTGACAGCTTCATGACATATTTTTATCCGGAAACCATGACTCTTCCGGATTATTTTCCTGCCGAAGAAACTATTTTCTTCATCGATGAACCGGGCAGAATCGAAGAACGTGCAAATACCGTGGAAACTGAATTCCGTGAAAGCATGATAAACCGTATCGAAGGCGGATATATGCTGTCCGGACAGACCGGTGTATTCTGTGACACAGCCGAAGCCCTTGCCCGGCTTGCCTCAGTGCGGACCGTATTATTTACCACACTGGAACAGAAATTAAAACATTTTAAACCCAAAAATAATTATTATATTTCCATGCGGAATATTAACCCATATAATAACAGCTTTGAACTTCTGGTACACGATCTCCAGCGTTACAAAAAAGAAGGCTGGTGCGTGCTGATCCTCTGCGGTTCCCGTTCCAAAGCCGCACGTCTGGCAGACACTTTATTTCATGATTATGAACTCAATGCTTTTGTCTGTGAAGATCCGGATCATACCCCTGTACCTGGGGAGATTCTTCTTACCTCGGAAAATATCCACCGTGGCTTTGAATATCCACTGCTTCGCTTTGCATTGATTTCAGAATCCGATGTTTTTGGTTCAAAGAAGAAGAGAAAAAAGAAAAAAAGCAATTATTCCGGCGAGAAAATCAATACCTTCTCGGACTTAAAGCCAGGCGATTATGTCATCCATGAAAATCATGGACTTGGCATTTACCGCGGAATTGAAAAAATCGTTGTCGATAAACTTTCCAGGGATTACATCAAGATCGAATATGGCGACGGCGGAAATCTCTACGTTCCGGCAACCCAGCTCGATTTAATCCAGAAGCATTCCGGCAACAGCATGGATGGAGAATCCCCGAAATTAAAATTAAATAAACTTGGTTCCTCCGAATGGAGCAAAACCAAATCAAAGGTCCGCCGTGCTGTCAGGGATATCGCTGTGGATCTGGTAAAACTATACGCAGAACGGCAGGCAAAATCCGGCTTCCAGTTCAGCCCGGATACCATCTGGCAGACAGAATTTGAAGAACAGTTCCCTTATACGGAAACGGATGACCAGATGACCGCCATTGAAGATACCAAAAAAGACATGGAATCCAAAAAGATTATGGACAGACTGATCTGCGGTGATGTCGGATATGGCAAAACCGAAGTAGCAATACGTGCCGCCTTCAAAGCCATCCAGGACGGCAAGCAGGTAGCTTTTCTTGTCCCGACCACAATTCTGGCACAGCAGCATTACAATACATTTACCCAGAGAATGAAGGATTTTCCAGTTACTGTTGAACTCATGAGCCGGTTCCGTACCCCGGCACAGCAGAAACAGGCAATCGCCGGTTTAAAAAGCGGCCATGTCGATATCGTCATCGGTACACACCGGATTCTTTCCAAAGATATTATATTTAAAGATCTCGGTCTGCTTATCATTGATGAAGAACAGAGGTTCGGTGTCGGACATAAAGAGAAAATCAAACAGTTAAAATCCAATGTCGATGTGCTTTCGCTGTCTGCAACCCCGATTCCGCGAACACTCCACATGAGTCTGATCGGAATCCGTGACATGAGTGTTTTAGAAGAACCGCCGGTAGATCGTCTTCCCATCCAGACCTATGTTATGGAATTTAACGAAGAAATGATCCGGGAAGCAATTAACAGGGAACTGGCAAGAAACGGGCAGGTATACTATGTGTACAACCGGGTAAATAATATCGAGGAAATTACAAACGAAATTCAGAAGCTTGTTCCCGATGCCGTAGTGCGCTATGCACACGGTCAGATGAGTGAGCGGAAACTGGAGCAGATCATGTACGAATTTATCAATGGCGAAATCGACGTTCTGGTTTCCACCACCATCATCGAAACCGGACTGGATATTTCCAATGTAAATACCATGATTATTCACGATGCCGATAAACTCGGACTTTCTCAGCTCTATCAGCTGCGCGGACGTGTCGGCCGTTCCAACCGTACCTCCTATGCTTTTCTGATGTACAAACGGGATAAAACATTAAAAGAAATTGCAGAAAAAAGACTTGCCGCAATCCGCGAATTTACCGACCTCGGCTCAGGCTTCAAAATCGCCATGCGTGATCTGGAAATTCGTGGTGCCGGAAATATTCTCGGTGCTGAACAGCATGGACATATGGATGCGGTTGGTTATGATCTGTATTGCAAAATGCTCAACGAAGCAGTCTTATTATTAAAAGGCGAAAAAACAGAAGATGACACCTACGAAACCACGATTGACGTAAAAATGGATGCCTATATTCCGCCAAAATATATTGGAAACGAAATCCAGAAGCTTGCCATCTACAAGCGGATTGCGTCTATCGAAAATCTGGAAGAATATCAGGATATGCAGGATGAACTTACCGATCGATTCGGTGATATTCCATCCGTTGTCGACAATCTCTTAAAGGTTGCACTGATCAAGTCCTCCGCCCATGCCGCCGGCATGACGGAAATCAGTGGTGACAAAAACACACTGGTATTCCATATGCATCCGCACGCCCATATCAATACCGACAAGATACCGGAATTAATTAATAAATACCGCGGTGATCTGAAGTTCAGCACCGGAAACGATCCATTGTTCACATACAAACCGAGGAAAACACCGAAAAATACAAAAGAAATTCTTGCTGCCATGCAGCTTGTCATTGATGAAATCTCCTGATTTCACAATATCCGAAAAAATAATACAGAACGTGAAAGCTGCCATTATGATATTCATAATGGCAGCTTTCGTATAAAGAAAGGAGTAAGAAACTAATCTTCTTCTGATAACGCTATCTGATATTTTTCAAGAATCTCATTTTGTATCCTTGCTCTTGTATCTGAATTAATTGGATGTGCGATATCCCTGTATTCGCCATCCGCAGCCTTCTTGCTGGGCATTGCGATAAATAAACCTTTATCACCTTCTATTACCTTAATATCATGTATTACAAATTCATCATCAATCGTAATCGATACGACTGCCTTCATCTTTCCTTCTTTACTTACCTTTTTCACTCTTACGTCTGTAATCTTCATGTAAAATCTCCCTCCGATTCGTACATTTATCATCATACCCATTGGTTATGACTATACCCTGAATACTCTATATCATTGCATACCTGTCATTCTTATCCAATATTATCTGCGGAGTCTGTCCCGGTTCTGTAATATGCTTTACATTCGCCCGTATAGAACCTCTGCTCTCAACAATACAATTTTCAATAACAGTATTATCACCAATATAAGCATTGTTCAGAATAATGGAATTCTTAATCACACAGTTATTGCCTACATATACTTTCTTAAATAATACCGAATTTTCAACCTGACCATTAATAATACAGCCGCTTGAAATCAGACTGTTCTTAATCTCTGCTCCCGGATTATATTTTGCCGGTGGCAGATCATCTACCTTAGAATAAACATCCGGATACTGTTTGAAGAAATAGTCCCTTACATCTTTCTTCAGGAAATCCATATTTGTCTTATAATAAGAATCTACACAGGCAATATTGCTCCAGTAGGAATCCATCTTATATCCGTAAATTTTCTTAATATTTTTGTAACGAATAAGGATATCCGAAACAAAATCAAATCTTTCTTCTTCAGCACACTTCTCAATCAGCTCAATTAACTGTCTTCTTCTGATAATATAAATACCGGTTGATACTGTGGTTGACTGTGATGCCATCGGTTTCTCTTCAAAGTTCACAATCCGGCTGTCTTCATTCATGCTGACTACACCAAATCTGGAAACATCCGTTCCTGCCGGCATATCCTTGCATACAACCGTTATATCTGCTCTCTTTGCAATATGATATTCCAGAACTTTGCTGTAATCAAGTTTGTATACTCCATCACCCGGAGCAATGATAACATATGGTTCATGGCTGTTTTTCAAAAAGTCAATGTTCTGCCAGATACTGTCTGCTGTTCCTCTGTACCAGTAGCCATTATCCGCTGTTATAGATGGTGTGAATACATATAATCCACCATGTTTTCTTCCGAAATCCCACCATTTTGATGAATTCAGATGTTCATTCAGTGATTTTGCATTGTACTGTGTCAGCACTGCAACCTTCTGTACATGTGAATTTGTCATATTACTTAATGCAAAATCCACTGCTCTGTAGCTTCCTGCGATTGGCATGGCTGCGATGGCCCGCTTGTAAGAAAGCTCTTTCATTTTTTTGTTATTTCCACCTGCAAGAATAATTCCTATAGCTCTCATTACATTTCACCTGCCTTAATAATATAATCGCCACTTTCCAGTAATCCGTCCGGATAATCTTCCGGCTTTGTTTTTCCCATAATAACCGTATTCTTTCCAACTTTCACATTCTTAGGTATATAGGTCTGTTCTCCGATTGTGGCAATATCGGAAGCATAAATCTTTTTGCTTAACTTGGAAGGTGCTTCTTCTCCAACACCGATCTCAGTATTTTCATCAATCACAACTTCTTCTGCTATGATCGCTTTATTTATCTTTGCATCTTTTTTAATGACAGAATTTTTCATAATAATAGAATCACGGACAACTGCTCCCTCTTCTATCGTGACACCTGCACCGATGACTGAGTTATATACTTCTCCATATATATCACAGCCCTCACTTATGATACTTCTCTCAATCTTCGCCGTATCTGCAATGTACTGCGGCGGCAGTGTGTCGCTCTTTGTATAAATTCTCCAGAACTCTTCATAGAGGTTAAATACCGGAATAATATCAATCAGTTCCATATTAGCTTCCCAGTATGAGCTTAATGTACCTACATCCTTCCAGTATCCATTATATTCATATGCGAACAGCCTCTTACCATTCTCAAAGCAATAAGGAATGATATGTTTACCAAAGTCACAGTTACTCTGATCCTTTAACTTAATCAGTGCATCCCTTAATACAGAGAAATTGAATATGTAAATACCCATGGAAGCCAGATTGCTCTTCGGTTCTTCCGGTTTCTCCTGGAAGTCTGTGATAAGGTTGTCCTCATCTGTTACCACGATACCGAAACGCTTTGCTTCTTCCATCGGTACAGGCATGGCTGCAATCGTAACATCTGCACCGCTTGCCTTATGGTAATCAAGCATAATCTCATAATCCATCTTATAGATATGATCACCGGATAAAATCAGGACATAATCCGGATTATACTGTTCCATATATGCAAGATTCTGATAAATTGCATTTGCAGTACCTGTATACCATTCTGTGTTACTGCTCTTCTCATATGGCGGAAGTATGGTTACACCACCTATATTTCTATCAAGATCCCACGGAATTCCGATTCCGATATGTGAGTTTAATCTTAATGGCTGATACTGGGTAAGGACGCCAACCGTATCAACTCCTGAATTTATACAATTGCTTAACGGAAAATCAATAATTCTGTATTTTCCACCGAATGTAACTGCAGGTTTTGCTACTTTTGATGTAAGGACACCTAACCTGCTTCCCTGTCCTCCTGCCAATAACATGGCTATCATTTCTTTTTTAATCACGCTATCACCTCGCTGTAATATTTGCCGTTCATCCCTCTGACCGGCAGTCATGTTGCACAGCGCAAAGTTATTTTAACCTTACAAACTGCTTACTCCTTCTTTTCTGCGCCTTTCTTTTTATGTATAATATTATAGCATAAATTTCTGAAATTAAAAGGTTTTTTTGTAAATTTGTACAACTTTTTTCCATTTTTCAGAAAAAGTTATCTATTATAACTAATTTTATACACTTCTCGTCTATCTGTTGATTACCGATTTTCTATTTTTGAAATTGCTTTTTAGGCAATTCGTAGTATAATAAAGTAATGTTAAATCAAGATTAACATTAATGATTTTTTATTTAAAAATGGAGGGATTTTTGAACATGCAAAATATCAGTTTAAATAAATTAAAAAAAGTTCATTTTATCGGTATTGGGGGCATCAGCATGAGTGCACTTGCCGAGATTCTTATTGAAAAGAATATCCAGGTCAGTGGTTCTGATGCCAAAGCAAGTGAACTTACGAACAGACTTTCCGATTCCGGCGCTAAAATATTATATGGCCAGAAATCCGAAAATATTACTCCGGATATTGATTTAGTTGTATATACTGCTGCCATCCACAAGGATAATCCGGAATTTATGGCAGCACAGCAGGCAGGCATCCCGATGATGGTGCGTGCGGACTTCCTCGGACTGATTATGAAGGAATACAGCAATGCCATCAATGTTGCCGGAACACACGGAAAAACCACCACCACATCCATGATTTCCCATATCCTGCTTGCCGGTAACTGTGATCCGACCATATTAGTTGGCGGTATGCTTCCTTCTATCGGTGGAAATCTCCGCATCGGACATTCGGAAAACTTTGTAAACGAGAGCTGTGAATACACAAACAGCTTCCTGTCATTTTTTCCGACCACTGCTGTAATATTAAACATTGCCGAGGATCATCTTGACTTTTTCAAAGATATCAATGATATCCGTCACAGCTTCAAACGTTTCATGCAGCTTGTTCCTGAGGACGGCTATGTGATTTTAAACAGTGATATTGACGATACAGACTATTTTACCCGCGACCTGGACTGTCACATTATTACTTTCGGCAAAGATCCCGCAAAGAGTGATTATTCAGCTGCAGACATTACATATAATGAAAGAGGCTGCTGTCACTACACCCTGTGGAAAAACAATGTTCCGCTTGGAGAAATCTCCCTTTCCGTTCCGGGTATACATAATGTATACAATTCTCTGGCCGCCATCGCCGTCGGACTGAATATGAACCTTTCCCTGGATGTGATCCGTCAGGGACTTCTGTCCTACACAGGCACAGACCGCCGCTTCCAGTATAAGGGAAGTGTAAACGGCATTACCATTATAGATGATTATGCACATCATCCGGACGAAATCACTGCCACACTGAAAGCTGCCCGGAATTATCCACATCGCGAAACATGGGTCATTTTCCAGCCACATACTTATTCCAGAACCAAACTCCTGTATGATCAGTTTGTGGAAGCCTTGAGTCATGCCGATCATGTTATCCTTGCCGATATCTACGCAGCCCGCGAAACAGATACCCTGGGAGTCAGTTCCGAGCTGCTGGCACAGTCCATCCGCGAACGTGGTACAGATGCATATTATCTTCCTGATTTTAAATCGATCGAAGATTTTGTCCTGAAAAAATGTATGCACGATGATCTGTTGATAACTATGGGAGCAGGAAACGTTGTAACCATAGGCGAAGAGCTGCTCGAAAAATAGTTATCCACATTATCCACATTTTTTTCCACCATTTCTTCCGGAAAAAGATGTGGATATATTTTTATTTTACACACACTTTACTTTTTATGAAAAAAGCTTGTATTTTCGACACTTTTTTTATTTATCCACCAAGTTATCCACATTATCCACATTTTGTTTTTTATAGTGGGAAATATTTATCCCCCACATTGCCATAAAATTTCTCATTTTCAGAATATCAAATGTGTGTTAATATGATAAGGAAAGCAGTAAATTACCAACATATATGGAGTTTTTATGTCAGCGATTACTTTGAAATCAAATTTTACTACCGGGATAACTCCGGTAAAAAATACATTTATTGATCACTATATGGTGCAGGCAAACGGCGAGTATGTGAAGATCTACCTTTACCTGCTCCGCTGTATGAACGGGCCGCAGTTAAGCAGCTCCCTGTCCATCAATCAGTTTGCAGATACGTTTGACTGTACAGAAAAAGATATTCTGCGTGCATTGAAATACTGGGAGAATGTCGGACTTCTGACGATGGAATTTTCCGGAGAGCAGCTTTCCTCCATCTTCCTGACGGAACCGGTGTCCACTGTTGCCGGACAGTCCGTATCCGCAGCCACGACACTGGAACAGACGCCTTCCTCACCGGATAAGATACCGGTACGAAAACTGTCCAAACTGGTGGAAAATACAGAGATCAAGCAGTTATTATTCATTGCACAGAAATATATGGGAAAAACACTGAATGCGACCGAGACGAATACGATCCTGTATTTTTATGATACACTGGGATTTTCGGCAGATCTCATCGAGTATCTGCTGGAATACTGTGCTTCCAACGAACACAAATCGTTCCGTTATATAGAGAAAACCGGAATTGCATGGCACGAACTCGGAATCTCTTCCCCTTCCCAGGCGAAAGAATATACTTCCAGCTTCAGCAATACCTATTTTTCCGTATTGAAAGCCTTCGGAATCTCCGGCAGACTTCCTGCACCGCCTGAGAAGGAATTCATTGATAAATGGACGAACCAGTACGGCTTCTCACTGGAACTTATTCTCGAAGCCTGTTCCCGCACGATTAATGCCATTCACCAGCCGAGCTTCAAGTATACGGATTCCATACTTTCCCGGTGGAAGGCAAAAAATGTGCATACCGTCGGGGATCTGAAACAGATTGATTCCGCCCACGAAAAGCAGAAGGAAATCAACACCCGCAATCTCCAGTCTGCCGGACAGCCAGCCCCGGCAGTAAAGAAAACGGCTTTCAACAATATCCCGCAACGTGACTATGATTTTGACGAACTTGAAAAAGCACTGTTAAAACGTTAATGCAGACATAGGATGGAGGACTTTATGAATCTTACAAACACCCAATACAATGATATTATCCGCGGTTACGAGCGAATCCGCCTGAAAAACACCCATGATCTGGACAGCCGGATTGCCGAGGTCTACGAAAAAGTCCCGCGGATCCGGGAAATTCATGACGAAATATCTTCCCTGTCCGTACAGGAAGTAAAAGCAAGGCTTCTTTCCGCCACTTCAGATAATACTGTAAAAGAGAAGATTACAGACTTATCCCACGAAAAACAGGAACTGTTACAAAAGAACGGCTTTCCGGAAGATTACCTGTCCATGCATTATGACTGTAATATCTGCAAAGACACCGGCTATGACGGAAACAGGATGTGTTCCTGTATGCGTGCAAAAGTGATAAATATTCTCTATGAGCAGTCAAATATCCGTGAGCTGCTTAACCAGGAAAATTTCTCATTTTTCCGTGCCGATCTTTATCCTGACGATATGATTGACGAAAACCTCGGCATTTCCGCCCATGAAAATATCCTCAATGTACTGAATAGCAGCCGGGAATTTGTTCATAATTTTAAGGATGACTACCAGAATCTCTTTATTTACGGACTGGCAGGTGTCGGCAAAACATTCCTGATAAACTGTATTGCAAAGGAACTGATTGAACAGTCCTATTCGGTTATCTACATGTCCGCGGTACGCTTTTTTGACGTGCTGGCAGACGCCTCTTTCCACAAGGGCAGCTCCGGCACACAGGAAAGTTCCGTATACCGTGACTTTTACGACTGCGACCTGCTGATCATCGACGATCTCGGAACAGAGCTTGCGAACAGTTTTACCTCCTCCGCCCTGTTCCAGTGCATCAACGAACGTGCGATCCGCAGAAAACCCGTTATCATATCCACAAATCTTTCCCTTGGAAACCTGCGGGATATCTATTCGGAACGGGTATTCTCGCGCATTGCAAGCAACTACAAATTATTAAAGATTTTCGGCAGAGATTTAAGAATTCTGCCATCATTACGGTAAGATATCTTATCATTTATCTACTTGACTTCCGTCAGATATAATGATATAAATGACACGTTATAATTATTATTTACAATGTTACTATTGCAGAACTGTAAGTAGTAACCACATGGAGGATTTATCATGCCAGAAGAAAAGAACTTGGAAACAATACCTGTCGGTCCGCTTGGCATTATCGCCCTGGACAGCTTTAAAGATCAGGCTGCTAAAGTGGATGAGTTTATCGCAGGATGGCGAAGCAACAGAACCGGAACTTATACACATACCATTGCTTTTTCAGGATACCAGAAGGATTCTTATCTGATTGATGCCAAAACTCCCCGTTTTGGTTCAGGTGAAGCAAAGGGAATCATCAATGAAACTGTCCGTGGTAAAGATTTATACATTCTTGTAGATGTTGGAAATTACAGCATGACCTATTCTTTGTGCGGACACGAGAACAGAATGTCCCCTGACGATCACTATCAGGATTTAAAGCGTGTCATTGCTGCTGTTGGCGGTAAAGCCAGAAGAATCAATGTAATCATGCCATTCCTGTATGAAAGCCGCCAGCATAAAAGATCCAGAAGAGAATCTCTTGACTGTGCACTTGCACTTCAGGAACTGACAAAAATGGGAGTCGAAAACATCATTACCTTTGATGCCCATGATCCGCGTGTACAGAATGCGATTCCTTTGAAAGGATTTGAAACCGTACAGCCTGGATATCAGTTTATCAAAGGACTTTTAAGAGAAGTTAAGGATCTTCAGATTGATGCAAAACACATGATGGTTATCAGTCCGGATGAAGGCGGTACAGGCAGAGCTATCTATCTTGCAAACGTTCTCGGTCTTGATATGGGTATGTTCTACAAGAGACGTGACTATGCCCACATCGTCAATGGAAGAAATCCTATCGTAGCTCATGAATTCCTTGGCTCTTCCGTAGAAGGAATGGATGTAATCATTATTGATGACATGATTTCTTCCGGTGAAAGTGTTCTCGAAGTTGCAAAGGAATTAAAAGCCCGCAAAGCAAAACGTGTATTTGCGGCAGCTACATTTGGTCTGTTCACAAACGGTCTGTCCAAATTTGACGAAGCCTATGAACAGGGACTGATTGATAAGATTCTGACCACCAACCTGACTTATCAGACACCGGAACTCTTAAGCAAGCCATATTACATCAACTGTGATATGTCCAAATATATCGCCCTCATCATTGATACGCTGAATCATGATGCAACCATGAGCGAGTTACTGGATCCGGTAAAACGTATTCACAAAGTGATTAATGCTTACAAAGAAGAGCAAAACAGGTAATTCCTTTTGATTTTCTGCTCGTTTTTAGTCGAATTGCACATCTTATTGTATTTTTTTTAATACATTTTTGTAGATTTAAAAGAAATTTTGATTTTTTTCAAAAATAACCTTTAAAAATTCGGCAAAATAGATTATTATATAAGATGTAGAATGAATAGCTCATGTTATGTCCAAATATAAACATGGCTCTCATAATACAAATAACGTTAACCCTTGGCACTGTCTTTATGGCAGGCTAAAAAAATATAACACAAGGAGAAATTTTATAATGGCAAACACAGATTTCAACTCTCAGGAATATCTTGAGAAATTAAACGCTTACTGGCGTGCCGCTAACTACCTTGCAGCTGCTCAGCTGTATATGTTAGAGAATCCTCTTTTAAGAGAGCCTTTAACAAGAGATCAGGTAAAGAAAAAAATCGTTGGTCACTGGGGAACAGTTCCTGGACAGAACTTTATTTATGCTCACATGAACAGAGCTATCAATAAGTATGACCTTGATATGGTATTAATCTCAGGTCCTGGACACGGCGGAAACTTCTTCGTAGCTAACTCTTACTTAGAGGGACACTACAGCGAGATTTATCCGAATGTAAGTCTTGATAAAGATGGTATGACAAGACTGTGCAAGCAGTTCTCATTCCCATGTGGTATCTCAAGCCACGTTGCTCCGGAAACTCCTGGTTCCATCAACGAAGGTGGAGAACTTGGTTACTCTATCGCTCACGCATTTGGTTCTGTATTTGATAACCCAGACTTAATCACAACTGTTATCGTTGGTGATGGTGAAGCTGAAACAGGCCCTCTTGCTACAGCATGGCATTCAAACAAGTTCTTAAACCCGGCTACAGATGGTGCTGTTCTTCCTATCTTACACTTAAATGAGTATAAGATCAGCAACCCTACTGTATTCTCACACATCTCTCATGATGAAGTTGAAAGCTTCTTCCATGGTTGTGGATGGAAGCCATACTTCGTAGAGAAGAGTGCTGAAGATACAGAGATGGATATGCATAAGAAGATGGCTGAAGCTGTTGATGCATGTATTGAAGAAATCAAAGCTATCCAGAAGAATGCCCGTGAAACAGGCGACAAGAAAAGACCATTCTGGCCAATGATCGTTATGAGAACTCCTAAGGGATGGACAGGTCCTAAGGTTGTTGACGGTGAAGTTATCGAAGGTTCTTTCAGAGCTCATCAGGTACCTATCACAATGGAAAAACCAGAACACCTTGATATCTTAAAAGAGTGGTTATTAAGCTACAAGCCGGAAGAGTTATTTACTGAAGATTATCAGTTAATTCCTGAATTAAAAGAAATCGCTCCTAAGGGAGACCACAGAATCTCTGCTAACCCTCATGCAAATGGTGGTTTATTATTAAGAGATCTCCGTACACCTGACTTTACAAAGTATGGCGTTGATGTTACAGCTCCAGGTGCTGTAAAGGCTCAGGATATGATCGAACTTGGTGCTTATGTAAGAGACGTATTAGAATTAAACAAAGATGCTCGTAACTTCCGTATCTTCGGACCGGATGAATCTATGTCAAACAGATTATATCATGCATTCGAAGTAGAAGACAGAGCATGGAATGCTGAAAGCCTTCCAAATGATGAACATATGTCAGTAGACGGACGTATCATGGATGGTTACTTATCAGAGCATATGTGCGAAGGATGGTTAGAAGGATACCTCTTAACAGGTCGTCACGGTTTCTTCGCAAGCTACGAAGCATTCATCAGAGTTGTAGATTCTATGTGTGCTCAGCATGCTAAGTGGTTAAAGATTACATCAGCTCTTAACTGGAGAGCTCCTATTGCATCTCTTAACTTAATCCTTACTTCTAACGTATGGCAGCAGGATCACAACGGATTCACACATCAGGATCCAGGTTTCTTAGACCATATCGCTAACAAGAAGGCAGATGTAGTTCGTATGTACCTTCCACCGGATGCTAACTGCTTACTTTCCTGCTTCGATCACTGTATCAAGAGCAAGAACTATGTAAACGTTATCGTTGCATCCAAACACCCAAGCTTCCAGTGGCTGACAATGGATCAGGCTGTTAAGCATTGTACACAGGGTGTAAGCATCTGGGATTGGGCTTCTAACGATCAGGGAGAAGATCCGGATGTTGTAATCGCTTGCTGTGGTGATACACCTACATTAGAAGCATTAGCTGCTACAACAATCATCAGAGATGAATTACCAGATGTTAAGGTTCGTTTTGTAAACGTAGTTGACTTAATGAAGTTAACTCCTCATACAGAGCATCCACATGGATTAACAGATGCTGAATATAATGCTATCTTCACAAAGGATAAGCCAATTATCTTCGCATTCCATGGTTACCCAACATTAATCCATGAATTAACATACTTCAGAGAGAACAAGAACTTACACGTTCATGGTTACCACGAAGAAGGTACAATCACAACTCCATTCGATATGAGAGTTCAGAATGAGATCGACAGATTCCACCTTGTAGAAGATGTTATCAACAACTTACCACAGGTTGGAAACAAGGGATCACACCTGATCCAGAAGATGCATGATACACTTGTAGCTCACAAGGCATACATCGGAACATACGGTGAAGACCTTCCAGAAGTACGCGAATGGAAATGGCATACACCAGAAAGCAAATAATCTTAACTTAGTTAAGAACTGATTTGTAATCGGAGTAAAATAAAAAGGCGGAGTGCTAAGAAATTAGTACTCCGCTTTTTCTATTCTTATTTTTTTAACCAGTATAAATAAACATCTTCTAAATCTGGTGTTCCCAAAGCCCGTGTAAATCCCTCCGGACACTCGTCCTGTACAATGCGGTAATGGATTCCTTCCACTCCCTGCGAAACATTTCCCTTCGGATATTCTTTCATCAGCTTTCCCAGTTCTTCATGGGTGCAAATCTTTTCGTACACTTTATCTGTTACCGTATCGATCAGACCTCCCGGTGTATTTTCCGCAAGCAGCTTTCCCTGATACAGCAGCAGGATTTTAGATGCAATACATTCAATATCACTTACTACATGGGTTGCCAGAATCACGATTCTTTCGCCCGATAATTCAGAAACATAATTTCGGATTTTTATTCTCTCTTCCGGATCAAGTCCGGCTGTCGGTTCATCCAGTATCAGAATCTCCGGATCTCCAAGCAGTGCCGCCACGAACATAAGCCGCTGTCTCATTCCGCCGGAATATCCTCCCACTCTCCTTTTACTGTCCTTTTTCAATCCCACCAGTTCCAGATATTTTTCAATCTGCTGTGCCGCATCCCTTTTCTTCATTCCTTTTAATGCCGCAATATAATACAGAAAACGCTCTCCGCTGAACTGTTCATACATTCCCTGCTGCTGCGGCATATAGCCGATTTTCGACCGGAACTTTGCCCCCGACTTCAGGATTTCTTCGCCATTATACAGAATTTCACCCGAAGTCCGCCTGATATTATCCGTGAGCAGATTCATCAGTGTAGATTTTCCTGCACCATTTGGTCCCAGCAGCCCGTAAATGCCGGGGGTAAGCACCGTTGTGAAATCATTTAATGCTTTTTTCTCTCCATAACACTTTGTTACATGTTCAAATTCAAGTTTTATTTCTTTCTCCATATATTTTCCTCACACTTTCTGCTATTTTACAGCCACATACCTGTCATCATCTCATCTGCAAGGGTAAACACAGCCATCTGCCCATAACCCATCATATACACACATGCCGGTAAAACAAAAACTAATATTCCCATCAATGCGGCAGCCATTACATTTTTCATTTTATAAGTCAATGCAGCATACAAGCTCATACATGCATACAGGATTAAAAACCGCACAGCCAGCTGCAGGAACAGGACCATTCCTATATTCATACCCTTACATAGTCCATCATAAAAACTCAGGCTTCTGATACTTGCCCACATATCATTCATTCCATATTTCTGCTGTGCAGAATCATATAAAGACCATTCAATACAGCCAAAAACAATGAATAACTCTGTAAACAGCACCATTGCTTTTGCTGCAATATATCTTCCCCTTCCATATTTCATGCTTCGTACCGTTATTACTGTATTTTCTGCATTTTCACGGCTTATAAGAGGTGCTGTAAATAACACTCCCAAAAGCAATAATACAATACATTTCCTTAAACTCTGCTCTTCTGATTCTTTCCCCATATACCTTTCATACCCTGTCTGTGCCGTCAGCACCACATTTTCTCCCTGCTCCTGCAGTTCATTCAGATGCTCTGCTTCTGTCAGGATATCCTGCACACACTCATCCGATATCTGCAATTCCTCTAATCTGCGCTGTCTTGCCGCAATCAATATTTCATCTGTCGTTTCCTCAATCTCTTTTTCCTGCGTCTTTATCTGCTTCTGCCACAAACTATCTTCTTTTTTGAGATAATCTAATTTTTCCTGTGTCACATTTCCCTGTAACATTTCCATATAATTGTTATAAATTCTATAATAATAATCTGTACTTACCGCCTTTGTATCGTGCCAGGCTATACTGAATAAAATGGCTGCAAGTATAACAATCCATAATTTTCCCGCAATAACCTGCCGATACAGTTCATGCAGAAATATACAGTTATGTCTGTACAATTTAAGCCGGTATTCCAGTGTCTGCAGCAATTCCGTAAGTATTCCCCTTTTACTGCTTACCGGATATTTTTCTCCCGCCAGTATTACCGCCGCCATAAGTATGCAGCAGATTACAGCCATACTGATACATCCAAACAGAAATTGTCCTACGGGATATCCCATAATATTAATATTTTCATAATCTCTGAGACATTCCCCGCTGTCCACCCACCGGAACAGATTTATCCTTTTCAGCCATGCCCATTTACTGTTTGCTCCAATCTTTACCCATGCTATATATTCTGCTGCAGTCAGAACTGCCGTCAATATAAATCCCTTAATATAATTATTTCCAATTAATGCTAATACCAGCAGCACCAGCCCTGCCATAGATACCATAAGAACAGTCATCATTGTAGTCAGCAGAAAATATTCCAGAACATTAATGGGCAATGTAATATTTCTGCATATCTGTATGGATTGTATGCTTCTTGTAATATCCCCATATCCTTTATTCACAATTCCGGCAATGAGCAGATTCTCCCCGTTAAATACAACCACTGCTGCCAACGCAGCAAAAATCATTATGCCGATTCTCTGTACTGCCAGTTTTTTTCTTCCGCCCGGAGTCGTATGTACAAATTCCCACAATCCCTTTTTTCTCTCATCTAATATTACAATAACTACAACCGCGACCGGCAGAACCATCAGCAGATTACTCAGTGAAAATGCCGCGACAGCATTAAAAGCTTCTTCTGTGTCTACCTTAAGTGTTACATCCCTTACCCTGCTGTAATCACTTCCCGTTTTACGAATGTTTCTTCCTGCAAAACTGTCTTTGCGAAATATATTTTCTTCACCGGCCTGTTCCTCTGCCCTCCCGATTATAAGCTCAACCGATTCCTGATATCCGCTTATATAGAGATATGTGCTGTATATCTGTTGAATCGCTGACTGCTCCAGTCTTGTATCGATGTCCAGCGTATCAATATATTGCGGCAGTTCCCCTGTTCCATCCCATACTTCTAATGCCCTGCTGTCGAATTCCTCTCTCTCCTGCTCAATCTCATCCAGCCTGCTCTTTAATTCCTTACAGGCAGTATCTACATCCATTTTTCCGTAATAATCAAAATAATATTCTTTCTTTTCTTCTGCATTTTTCCTGTAATCATCTCCATATAGCTCCTTATTTTGCTGTTCTAAACTGCTATCCGGCTGCATACTCTGATAAAACAATATTCCATTTATAATCAGAATCAGCACAAATACTATGATAACCCTTTTATCCCCAAGCACCCTTTGTAATTCCCTCATTACCATACATCTCCTTTATCTTTTTATTCTGTCTGTGTTCCCGGACTCTTCTCTACAACGTGCAGCTGATAGTTCCCGTTGTACAAATCTTCCTTTGTAACATAGCACAGCCTTAAATAACTCTCATAATCCAATGCCACACCATACTCCTTATATCCATCTTTATCTGTAAAACGTTTTAAAACATAATAGTTATCACTGTCACTGCCCAACATAATATTATAATACATATCGCTTATATCTGCATACACAGTTCCTTCCCGGCTGCACACATAATATCCTGACTTTTTTTCTCCCTGCTCCGTTTCCCCCAAATATGATACATACAGAAAATCCTCGTCTGATTCCAGCCTGGAAAACAAAGGATATTCCGTCCCGGTCAGTGTAAATAATTCTCCATACTCATCATTTTCCAGATTATAATACTTGATTCGTTCCGGCTCTGACTGTGTGCTGTAGTACAGATATTCTCCCGTAATTGTCATTCCCAGTATATCTTCCCCCAGAAAAGTAAGTTTTTCCATCTGATCTCCTGCAATGTTATAACGATACATACAGCCGCCATATGCGTCCTTATCTTCATGTGTGTCCGGCACACTCATATAGACATAATCTCCTGCCGTCTGAAACTGTACTAACTCGCTGACGGAACTAGGTGTTACCGGCATCAGGCACTCCGGTTCTGATTTTCCATCCAGTGCCATCCGGTATATACAATGACTTCCATTCAGATAGTAAGTGTCTTCTTCACTGCCGGCATAATAAGAATAGATATAATAAATATACCCCCGGTACAGAATCCAGGTATACCAATCTCCAGATTGTATCTTACGGCTAATCTCATCCTGTGTTGTTCCACATAATTCCAATACTTTATCATATTCTGTTCCATCTTCGGAAAGCTTCATCAGACACAGATCGTATGGGTTAATCGTATATAATGCACCATTATAATATGCCAGTCCATATCCGCCTTCTGAAACATTTGCCGGACAATCTGTCGAGATGTGTCCGCAATCCGGTTTGCTGCACAGAATATCCTCCGCCCCGGTCTTTTTATCATAAAAAAATACCCTGGTATTCATAATGGAATAAATTCGGCTGCCGGTATCCACAGTTCCGCCGTCCACCAGCATATGATTATTATTTCCCGATGTCATATCTTCCCCGCTTTTCTCCGTTACTGCCATAAACTCTTCCGGCTCCGTTACCAGCCGGCATCCCTGCGGTGCCTGCGTTTTCTCAACCCCATTCTCTGCAATGGAATATAATGGCTTATTCTCCACAGCTTTCTCTGCACTGCATCCCGTAAACAATATACACGCAAACAATATCCCTATGTATTTTTTCATTGTCTTCTCCTTATAATTTTTACCAAAAGGCGGATATTCGGACTTTTCAGCCGGATATCCGCCCTTCTTCTACACTTCTAACTTAAAAGTTCTTATTGCTGGTTCCTACTGATACATATCTATAGTTTACTTTCTTATAGCCTTCATTTATACCGCTTATAGGACTTCCACTTATATTAGAAATGGATGCGGCTGCCCTGTTTGTTCCATAACCACTTTTTGAATATTTCTTGTTATAATTACCTAAATCTGATATTATGGTAACTGTATCTTGCATATCATAACTTACGGATGCACTGGAATTCTGATATGCACAGGAACCGGTTGCAAATCCGGAATTGCAGGCTGGCTGTGAAACATAAAATCCATCTGCCGCAAAAGCAGATATACCCTGGGCTGTTGTTAATGCAGTGATAATTCCAACTGCTGCTAATTTCTTTATACTTAATACCATATGGTTCTCCTTTATTCTCTTTACAATGCTTACAAAACCTGTTATATTAGTATCATCCACATCTTATGTAAAACATTTCTGCCCGAATTGCCCTTTCATAATTTGTGGATTTCTTCTTTTCTTTTGTCCCTTGCACGAAAGTGTTTCCATTTTCTCTTTCTCACAGTTCCACCTCCTTATCTATTGTTATGTTTTTATATTATCATACATAATCCTTTTTGAAAACCCAATGTCCGAATTCTGTTGAGTTATGTCCCAATTTTGTTTACAATAGTGGTTCTACTCTTCCTATAAAACAAAAATAGCCCAGTTTTACCTGAGCTATTCCATACTTTCTTATTCAACTGGCAGATTTAAAATTGCATAAAATTTTTTATCCTGCACATAATAACAAAAACTTCCTTCATACTTTTCTGCTGTTTTTGCTATACTTATTAATCCTATTCCATGATTTCCGGCATCTTTTTTAGTTGTCCGAATACCCCCATTCTTTTCTATACGAACATAATTCTTACAATCATTGACAACTTTTATAATACACATTTTCCCCTTCTCATGCATAAACATTTTAAAATACACTTCCCCTTCACCCGTTTTTTCAACTGCTTCAAATGCATTATCCAGTATATTGCCCACCATTGATACAATATCTATATCATCTATTGCTCTTATTACACATCCCGGTTCCACATAAATATCAAATTTCACTTTCAGTTTCTCCGCTTTCGACACATATTCTGATAATACAATATTTATCATTTTATAATGGCTATATTCATATACCTGCCTTTCTATAAATTTCCCTGTTATTTCTTCTACTATTTCCTGTATATTTTTTACATTATTCTCTATTGCAAGCTGCTCTATTACTTTGAGATAATGCGTCATATTGTGAACAGTTTCATTATAATCATCCTTAACTTCAGCTATTTTTGTTAATCTTTCAATTTCTGCATTTTTATAAGCTATTTCTACTTCCTGTTTTGCGGATTCACTTATATCTTCTGTATGTTTTTGAAACGCATAAAACAATGCCATATTACCAAACATCATAAAAGCAAAAAACAGAATCATTGTAGTTCTTAATACTATATGTCCCGAAAAATCTACACCGGAATAAAATATTGTTATCATAATTCCTAACGTAGCAACCGGACTGCACAAATATACAAAAAACAATTTATTTGTCATTTTACTATGCGATTTATCGGAAGTCTGCTTTAAAATCAAAAATACTATAAAGTTTATAAATTTAATAACTATTACCTGCCAGCCGTAATCCGATACCGGCACCACTCCTGCTTTTAACAATGCCGCTACCGTTGTCTGCGATAATATCAGAAATAAAAATTCAACACCTATCATAATGATATAAGCAGTCACAAAGTACCCTATTCTTACTCCAATATTACTTTCAAAGGATACACTGACAAATATCCACAACAGGATTGGCACTAACAGTAAATTTGCATTTGCATTTCCAATCATGTTAATGACATATAACAGCAGACAGGTCACACTAAATACAATAGCGATATATTTATTTCTTATCCTAAATTCAAAAAAATTATGAAAATAATCAAAAAGCAAAAATACCTCTATTACGCATCCCATCAACATAATACACTTATCTATAAATACCATTTTTCCACCTCTTTTTACATTACCTTTTTAACTAATTACCGTGTCTATTTTTTAATTTTTTATATGAGTATTTGATAATCTTCTGGCAGTCATTTCCAAAAACAACATTATGGTTTGTGTTATGTAAGAAAAATCTATTACATACATAATTGCCTTTTCATTTTTTAACAACATCCACACAAAAGCACAGAAATGCAATAATATTATTACTTTAATTTTACTTCTATATGCTTTCTTTTCATCTATAGAAATTGGTTTGGCAGTTGTATCTATAGGTGCTATAAAAATTATAATGCCAGAACATATAAGAAAGATAGTCAAAAACATCATACAGGAAACTGCATCTAGCATATATTTGCTGCCTATAAGCATTACTAAAATAATTAAATTTGAATATATCGTACACTTCCACAATTTATTCGCATGCCATCCGCCACAATAACTTCGTAATGGTATATATATAATAAGGAACATACTAATCAACAGCCACTCTGTCGAAACAGCCGCTATAACTAATGCTATACATATATTTATAAGCACTTCACACATTAATATATAACCATACTTATAAATATTCGCATCTTCTTTTGATATTATATCTTTTTCTAACTGCTTATTTACAATTTTATTTACAAATTTTTCTATCATATATTTTTCCCCTCACCCTATAAATATTTACTGGATAAATATCTGTTCGCATTATTTCTGAACTCATTCTGACAGGCTCTTGATATTTTCATAATTTCTCCGGTATCAAATTTAAAATCTGTTGTATGCAGTACTTCTATATGATTCATATTAACAAGACAGGTGCTTTGTGCCATTGCGAATCCGTATGGTTTCAGTTTTTCCAGTAATTGTTTCGGTTTCTGGTTGATAAGAAGTTTTTCCTCAAAATCTGCTTCTTTACATTCAGATGTTACTACGATCCTTCCACCTCTTTTTGCATTTTCTATATAAAGAATATTCCGGATTTTTACTTTTTGCATGGTTTGCCGGTAATGTGCCATAAGAAATGGATCTGCCGAATTCTTCTTTACCTCATTAAGAATCTCTTTCATCGTTTCTAATAATTGACTGCTGTTTTGCTGTTTCATCAAATAACGGAAAGGTGTCGCCAGAAAAGATTCTATAGTTGGTTCTAATTGTCCGGAGCAGAATACAAGCACCGCATATGGAAATTTCTTACGGAATATCCGGGCAGTTTCATTTCCATCCATTCCACCCAGACACATATCCAGAATTAATAAATCATAAATAATATCATTTTCTAAATTACGCACCAGTTCCTCTCCGGAAGAAAATTCATACACTCTTAATTCCATATCCATGTTTTCCCTGGCTTCATTCATTACCTTTTTAATATATGTAATATACTGTTTACTGTCATCACATATTGCTATATTATACATTTTTTCTCCCCTCTTATTACAATTGCCTAAAGTACTTTTTATTATATCATAAAACGACAGTGTATTCCACCATGCTTTTCCATCCATAAAAATAAGTCCCCAACTGCATTTATTACAGTCAGGAACTTATTCCCTGTTTTATTATGTATTACCCATTGCATCGGCCGGAAGCGTCGTTACAATCTCATCTGTTTTCTTCTCATCCGATGCCGAGGTACTGATTTGCGGTGCAGTAGTGACAATCTGGCTCGTTGTCTCTTCTGCCTTTTTCTCCGTCGTGGTTTCTTCCTCTTTTTTATGCGTCGTTGTTTCTTCTGGCTTCGTTGTAGTCTCCTGCGGTGCTGCAGTCGTTGTTTCACGAGCCGGTTCTTTTACCGTAGTTGTCTGTACTTCCGGTGTCGTTGTTTCCTCTGCGGCTGTTGTTGTTTCCTCTGCCGTGGTAGTTTCCTGACTGTCGTCATCATCATCATCATCGTCATCATCATATCCATAATAGGATTCAAAATCTTTTTCCTGAAGTGACTCATGCAATGCTTCCATAAAATCATGCCAGGTATTTCCTGCCGCTTTGACCAGATCACTTTCTATTTCCTGCGGCATATCATATCCACACCATACCGCCGTTGTATAATATCTGCTGTATCCGACCAGCCAGCTGTCCTTATTATCATTTGTTGTACCGGTCTTGGCTGCACATATCGCAGTATCTACATTATAATTTTTACCCGTACCGCTTTCGAGTACATCCTTCATGCAGTCGGTCATCATCAGTGTAGCCTTTGCCTCATAAATCTGCTTTGTTTTCTTATCATTATTGCCATTTTCCAGCACAAGATCCCCGAAAGAATCCTCGATTCGCTTAATACAGGTCGGGTTACGATACGTCCCCTCATTCTCCAGTGTTGCATAGGCAAGTGCCATCTCATATGTCGATACACCATACGTCATTCCGCCAATCGCCGTCGCAGAATTATAATCCTTCTTAACAATATGCGAAAATCCCATATTAAGAAGATAATCCAGACAGGTATCAAATCCCATCTTCTCAAAATAATTCCACGGAACCGTATTCTTAGATGTCTTGATGGCATATCTCAGGCTGATAGAACCCGAATATACATTCGGAGAATTTACCGGACCATCTTTAATCGGTTCATCCTTAACCGTACTATCCGGCGTGTAATCCCGTTCAAACAGCGGTGTGTACACAAGAATCGGTTTAATCGAAGAGCCCGGCTGCCGGAAACTCTGATATGCACGATTCAAAGTATATCCCTTATAATCCTCCTGTGTTCTTCCACCGACAATCGCCGCCACATATCCCGTACTATTATCGATACAGGTTGCACTTCCCTGGAATTTATAGATTCCATCATCGCCTTTTTCCTGGCTGTCGCTCAGATTCTCATCCAGCGATGACTGAAGCAGATCCTGGATTCCCATATCTATCGTTGTATAAATCCGGTATCCGCCGGTAAATAACATCTGATTACATTCCGAATATACCTCATCATAATTATTCTGATATTCTTCCTGTTCTTCATCCGTTGCAAAGGAATATTTAAAATCAAATCCCTTCTGTTTCATTAACTCTATCGTTGCCGAATACCGCACAAATGTTTCCACATAATTATTCGTGCCGGTTTTTATTTCCGGTGAAAGTGTAATGGTTTCATTCAGTGCTTCCTGATACTGGCTCTGATCAATATAACCCTGATCATAAATCTGTTTCAGAACCCTGTCACGTCTTTTCAATGTATTTTCCATATGATTTAACGGATCATACAATGTCGGGTTATTTGGTATGGAGCAGATAAATGCCAGTTCCGAAAGACTCAAATCAACCGCACTTTTTCCAAAATATCCTTTTGCAGCGGCTTCTATTCCATAAAAACCATTCGCAAAGTAAATATCATTAATATAAAATTCGAGAATATCATCTTTGGAATATTCTTTCTCAAGCTTTCTTGCAATGAATACTTCTTTTACCTTTCGTTCAAAAGAAACCTCATATGACAGATACGTTCCTCTCGCCAGCTGTTGGGTAATGGTACTGCCGCCCTGCGTTATCTCGCCGTCATTCCGGATCAGCTCCATCACGGCTCTTGCCACAGCCTTGTAATCCACACCGGAATGTTTATAGAAGTTCCGATCCTCGATAGCAATAAATATCTTCTTTACCATATATGGAATCTCATCAAATTTCAGATAATAAGAATTCTTGGCAGAACTGAGTTCTGTCAGTTCATCTCCATAAGTATCATACACAATCGTTGTCAGGGATTCGGTAAATGCAGCCTTTCCCTTTTCATCCACCAGTGCTTCCGCATCATGCTTATATTTTAACAGCACCGAACCACATTTTATTCCAACTGCTATAAGTACAATCAATAATGCAAAGAAAATGTATTTGATGATCCGGAATACTAACTGCTTTTTGGTTTTAATCTGTTTCTTTTTCCTCTTTTTTCTCTTCTTTCCATTTTTTCCAGTCTGCTTTGCGGCACTTCCGCCTGCTTTTCCGACAGTCCCATCTGCCCTTCTGACCGTTTTTCCAGCATTTCCATCTGCCCTTCTGACCGTTTTTCCGGTGGTTCTTCCTTCCGTTGCTGCCCCTGTTCGTCCGGTATTCGCGTTTCCTGTCCTCTTTTTAGTCTCTTCTGCTTTGCTCATCCGTCCTTATTACACCTCTCTGTTCCTGTATGATTAGGTAATTGCGAAACTCATAATTTATCTCTATTGTATATGCAAATCAAACAATTACTAAGAAGGTACTATGAGGCGGTCGGCACTTAGATGCTGTATTTTAGCATCTTAGTACCGCTACCAGCCGAATGTAGCGGGAGCGTGCCTTCGTGTAATGTTTGATTTGCATATGCATTTACAAAAATCTAAGTGTTTCGCAATTACCTACCTGTATGATATCCTCTGCAATACAGGTATTCATTATACTATTTACATCCAGATCATTACTCAATGCAAGCCACAGTTTACAATATGCCGCAATTAATGACATCTTCGGCAAAACCCGTATCCCATACTGTTCATACATCCTTACGGTTTCATACTCTGCTTCTCCGGATGACGCCCCGGTAAGATACACCGGAATCCCTGCCTGCTCCATTCTTCCGGCGAATTCTTCCAGTCCGGCATTAACCGCAATCGTTCCGGAATGATAACTGTCATGCAGAACTGCTCTGACCTGTGGACCTGCCTGCGGATATGTCATTCCCACACAGGGACGAATCCACAGAATATTCCCGGCATCTTCCGTAAGCCTTAGTTCCTGCCCATCAGGACGTTCCATCCTGTCCATGGATGCTTCCCTATTATAGCACACTTTTCCATGAAAAGAAACTCCATCTAACGGGTAAAGCCTTGCAGAATAAGGCTGATGCATCAACAGCCTCGTTCCGCGGTAGATATCTGCCTCTTCGTTTCTGTCATTCCGGTAACTTACAAAGACACCTCTTCCCTCTCTGCATTTTATAAATTCCACTGCTCTCATAAAATTCGCCATGCCGTTTGCCCGTGCATCTTCCAGTGGAAAATCACTTGATACCAGTAAAACCGGCACACAATCCGTTCCAAATACATAGGACAGCAATGCTGCCGTATATTGCAGGGTATCCGTTCCATGTGTAATGATAATCCCCTCGCTGTCATTTCGTGCCATCACTTTTCTGACACAATCCGCCAGCCGGTTAACATACCCCGCATTCATATTTTCACTCAAAATCCGGTAAGGTTCTTCCACGAAAAATTCCACCTCGTCCATTCCATCTGCCCGGCAGTTCTCCCGGTACTTCTCCAGGAGCCGGTAAGGCTGCTTTGCACCCGGCGCAATATAACCATCCGCGCCTATGCTGCTGCCTATTGTTCCTCCTGTAAATATCACTGTTATCTTCATCTATACACTCCTGTTGGCTGATATTTCTGATATGCTGTGAATACTAACATATTTTCTCGAAATATTCAAGTTTTCTCTTGTCAAATCGGATAAATTATATTACAATGAATGCGTGATAAAATTTTAACAAAAGGAGGACTTTAAAATGGCTCATATAATTACTGATGAATGCATTAGCTGCGGATCATGTGCAGGTACATGCCCGGTAGGTGTTATTACAGAAGGCGATGACAAGTACGTTGTAGATGCAGATAGCTGCATCGATTGCGGAGCTTGCGAAGATGCCTGTCCTGTAGGCGCTATTATCGCTGAATAATTTCACTTTCCGGAAGGCGGAGGCAGAAGCTTCCGCCTTTTTATTTTCCCGAATCTTTCATAACTTTCTATTTCTTTTTCTTCCGGAATTTAAAAAGTTTCTTCTTCTCTGTCGCCGCCGCCGCCTCTCTATTTCCCTTCTGATAGTTGCGAAGCACTTCATCAAACTTCTTATAACGCTCTTCTTCCCGTTCTTCCTTCAGCCGCAGCAGATAGTCCATTTCTTTGATTACCGAATCTGAAACCCTTGAAGACACTTCTTTGCCCAACACTTCATTATTATCCTCAATGGCTCTTGACACGATTCCACCCAGTATAAGACGGAACTGCTCCATCTTTTCTTCCGCACACACATTTGTTTCATGTTCCTTCAGGGCGGCAGTTTTTTCCTTTTCCGGCTCTGCCAGAGCATTTTCTTCCACGATGGTTTCCGATATCGTTTGGGAATCCTCCTTTGAGAATGATTTTCCTTCCATCAGACCCGGCATTAATGTCTTAATTGCCTTTAACAGAAACCCCTGTTCCTTCAGATTCTTAATCTCTTTAAATAAATGAATATATGTATCCGTGTAATAACGATGCCCCATTTCATTTCTGGGAATATCGATCTTTAACTCCTCTTCCCAGTAACGCAGTACATGCGATTCCACATCTACCATCTTTGCCGCATCCGATATCATATAATGTTTTTCCTCCATCTTATTTATCTCCCTTCCTGCCTCTTAATATTTAAAATGCTTTTTCAATGTAAGAAAAAAACACCATAGAATAGTTCTATGATGTCTTTAGTATATCAAAAGTAAATTTTTATGCAATAAATCCAGAGCAGATATTACACAATTTTTACATTCATGCTACTTGCTGAGATTGCCAAACTGTGTATACTGTGGTCTCCAGGCAAGTTCCACCGTCCCAACCGGACCGTTTCTCTGCTTTGCCACTATGATTTCCGCAATATTCTTTTTCTCGGACTCTTTATTGTAATAATCATCCCTGTAAATAAACATAACCACATCGGCATCCTGCTCGATCGCACCGGACTCTCTCAAATCGGACAGCATCGGTCTTTTATCATCTCTCTGCTCCACTGCACGGCTAAGCTGGGATAATGCGATTACCGGTACATTTAATTCCCTTGCTACTGCCTTTAAAGAACGTGAAATATCTGATATTTCCTGCTGCCTGCTTGTGGATGACTTGCCGCCGGAACTGCCTGACATAAGCTGCAGGTAGTCGATAATAATGACTCCCAGATTCATCTCCATCTTATATTTTCTGCATTTTGAACGGAGTTCCGCAATCGATATACTCGGTGTATCATCAATGATAAGATTGGAATTTCCGATAATCTCCGCACTCTCGATCAGTCTTTCCCAGTCCGAATCTTCCAGCCGGCCATTACGCAGTACCTGTGCATCCACCTTTGATTCCAGGGAAAACAGACGGTTTACCAGCTGTTCCTTGCTCATTTCCAGACTGAATATCGCTGTTGTGATATTGTCACGGAATGCCATGTGCTGTGCCATATTAAGGACAAATGCCGTCTTACCCATGGAAGGTCTTGCCGCCACAAGGATCAAATCCGAAGGCTGCATACCGGAAGTCTGGTAATCCAGATCGATAAATCCCGTGGATACCCCTGTAATACTTCCGTTCTGTTTGGATGCTGCCTCAATTCTTTCCAGTGCATTAATTACGACCTGCCGGATCGGGGTAAAATCGCCGCCACCCCTGCTCTGCATCAGATTAAATATCTTCTTTTCCGTACTGTCCATCAATGCCTCAACATTGTCCGTTCCCTGATAACACTGGGCGGTGATTTCTTCCGTTGTACGAATCAGTCTGCGCATAAGTGACTTTTCTTTTACTATTTTCGCATAATATTTTACATTTGCAGAAGTCGGTACAGAACCAAGCACTTCACGGATAAAATCCATTCCGGCAAGCTCCTCTGGTACGTTGTTTTCCTTCAGCCTTTCCTGAAGAGTCACCAGATCCACCGGCTTATTTTCCGTATTCAGCTCCCGTATTGCCTGGAACAGCGTACCGTATTGCCTGCCATAGAAATCATCCGGCTGCAGAATCTCCAGTGCCGATTCCATCGCATCCCTGTCCATGAGCATAGAACCGATTACCGCCTGCTCTGCTTCCATGCTGTGCGGCATGATTTTTTTTATAAGTGTTTCATCCATAGATGTCCTCTTTCATTGCCGGTGTTTATGCTTCCTGAACTTTTACATTCATTTTTGCTGTAACATCTTTATGCAGCTTAATCTGGATCACATGTGTACCCAGTGTACGGATTGGCTCGTCCAGTACGATTTTCTTTTTATCAATATCAAAATCCAGCTGCTTCTTTGCTTCCTGTGCAATTTCCTTTGAAGATACAGAACCGAAAGTTCTGCCACCTTCTCCTGATTTAATCTTTACTACTACGGTACTTTCTTCCAGTACTTTTGCAAATTCCTTTGCAGCTTCTAATTTTTCTTTTGCAATCTTGTCCTCATTTGCCTTCTTTAATTTCAAATCATTCAGATTCTTTGGAGTTGCCTCCAGTCCCAGTTTTTTCGGCAGTACAAAATTTCTTGCATAGCCGTCATTTATTTTTACTATCTGTCCTTTTTTTCCTAATGACTTTACATCTTCTAATAATATAACTTCCATTTGCTTTCCTTTCTGCTGACTTTAAATAGATTTGTCTGCTTTCATTTCTTTTACGGTTTCTATTACCATCTGCTTTACTTCTTCCAGTGATTTTCCTTCTATCTGCACACCTGCCATATTCATATGTCCGCCGCCGCCCATTCGCTCCATAATGAGCTGGACATTAATCGTATCCAGGGATCTTGCACTAACATAGATTTTATTATTATAATCCGTCAGTACAAAAGATGCCTCTATTCCACTGATATCAAGCAATTCATTTGCAATCTGCGCACCTAATACGGTCGGACTCTGCACACCTTCCGATTCACTGACCGTAATGGCAAAACAGTCCAGAAAAATTTCCGCGCGGCTGACCGAATCTGCCCGCCATTTATAATCACTGAAATTATCACGGAATAATTTCTTCACACGGATCACATCTGCCCCATGCCGTTTCAGAAATGCAGCCGCTTCAAAAGTACGGACACTTGTTTTCTGCACAAAATTATTTGTATCAATAACGATTCCACCGTACATGGCATCTGCCTCCAATGGTCTTAAACGTATACCGTCCTGTATATATTGCAGGATCTCTGCCACCATTTCACAGGTCGATGATGCATATGGCTCAATATAAGCCAGCAGTGCATTTTCTATAATTTCCGAGGTCTGCCTGTGATGATCCAGTACCACGACAGATTTTGTCATCTTTAATAATTCCGGACACTCTGTCCGCGATGGACGGTTTACATCCACCACAACCACCAGTGTTCCCGAATTCATGATATCCACAGCTTCTTCACTGTTTACAAACACTTCCGGACCATAATCTTCACTGTCCAGGAAACGATCCACCATCGGTCTTAAAGATGCCGTAACATCATTTAAAACAATATGTGCCGGTTTATTAAACAGCCTTGCCGCCTTATATATGCCGACTGCTGCCCCGAGTGCATCGATATCACTCAGTTTGTGTCCCATAATCAGAAGGCTTTCCTTTGTTTCAATGATTTCACGGAGTGCATGTGCCTTTACTCTGGCTTTTACTCTGGTATTCTTCTCTACCTGCTTTGTTTTTCCGCCATAATAATATACATTTTCTCCGTCCTTTACAACCGCCTGATCACCACCGCGGCCCAGTGCAAGATCCATGGCTGCTCTCGAATAATCACACAACTGTCCATAGGTTTCCGCACCCATGCCGATACCGATACTGATTGTTACCTGCAGTTCATTCCCTATGCTTACCGTTTTTACATCATCGACAATGTCGAATTTCTCCGATCGGATCGCTTCCAGCGACTGCCTTTTCAGTACCATGAAATATTTGTCTTTTTCCAGTTTACGGACAATTCCGTCAATATTGGAAACAAATTTATTGATCTTTCTATCGATCAGTGCTGCCAGAAGAGATGCCCTCACATCCTCCACACTCTGCAGCACTTCCTCATAATTATCAATATAAATCAGTCCGACAACCAGCTTCTGATCAAAATTCTCTTTTTCGATTTTTCTGAGCCTTGTTTCGTCAAACATATACATGGCAATCACATACTCCTGATTTTCAATATCGAGAATCTCCGTATTGTTAAATGCCTTATCTGTATCCACTCTCTTTAACTGCACACGATAAAAATGATCTTTGAAATTAATATGCATTTCTTTTATTTCATCGCCCAGTTCCAGATGTTCATCTGTAATTTCCTTAAACACTTCCGGCACACGTTTCCCGTATTCACGCCGCAACAGATGTGACATTTCGCCATCCTGCCACAGAATATTCCCCTGTCGGTCAATCAGGCCATAGGGAATAACCATATCATCCAGCAGTTCTTTCTGAACCTGTGCATAATCCACGGCGAATTTAATCAGCTCCTGCATTACCAGCTTCTGATTTACCACATACATTACAATCGTAAAGATCAGATACACGATAGCCAGACTCAGAATAATCGAACCCGCATCACTGTCAATGACAGTAATCCAGATACCAACCACAAACAGCACTACTGACATAATACATGGATATATAAGATGTGTGAATACTCTGCCTTTCAGTTTTAATCTACCGTTCATGAATTACTCCATTTCTGGACAAATGTCCTACCTGACTTTCCAGATATTCCTGTTATACTCCTCAATCGTTCTGTCTGATGAGAAGAAACCTGCCTTTGCGATATTCGTCAATGCCGCCTTTGCCCATTTCCTCTTATCTTCATAATCTGTATACATCTGTTCCCTTACCCGGATGTAATCTTTCAAATCCAGTAATGTCATAAACCAGTCTTTATAAATCAGCTCCGTATGAAGTCTTAACAGAGTTGTGACATCACCGATTCTCATCACTTCACTGCTGATAATAAAATCAACCAGTTCCTTTATCTGTGCATCATTGATATAATAATCCGCCGCACGATATCCATGGGTTTCATACAGAGAGATAACCTTCTCACTGGATTCCCCGAATGTATAGATATTATCCTTACCTACCAGATCTGCGATTTCAACATTTGCACCGTCCATCGTTCCGAGTGTCAATGCACCATTTAACATGAATTTCATATTTCCGGTTCCGGATGCCTCTTTCGATGCTAGCGAAATCTGTTCGGAAATATCGCACGCAGGTATAATCTTTGCCGCCTTTGATACATTGTAATTCTCTACCATCACAACCTTTAAATACGGGCTGACTTCCGGATCATTATCAATGAGCTGCTGCAGACAGAGAATCAGATGTATGATATCCTTTGCAATGACATAAGCTGGTGCTGCCTTTGCCCCAAAAATAACGGTAATCGGAGTCTTTGGCTTATTGCCTTTCTTTATCTCAAGATATTTATAAATGACATATAATGCGTTCATCTGCTGACGCTTATACTCATGCAGACGTTTTACCTGGATATCAAAAATAGATTTCTCATCGATCTCTACATTCTGTGTATCTTTCAGATATCTGCACAGTTTTGCTTTGTTATGCTGCTTTATCTCCATGATTCTGTTTAATACAGTATCTTCATCCACATATTTGAGCAGTTTCTCCAGTTCCCCGGCATTCTTCTTATATCCGTCACCAATCAGCTCTGTCAGATATTCTGCCAGTTCTTCATTACAGTGTAACAGCCAGCGGCGGAATGTGATTCCATTTGTCTTATTATTAAATTTCTCCGGATATAAGCGGTAGAAATTATTTAATTCGGTATTCTTTAAAATCTCCGTATGCAGATATGCCACGCCATTAACACTGAAACCATAATGGATATCGATATGTGCCATATGGACTCTGTTCTCTTTATCTATAATATATGTGCTTTCATCCTGAACGTGACTTCTCACTCTGCGGTCGAGTTCCCGGATAACAGGAACAATGGCTGGCACTGCTTTCTCCAGATATTCAAGCGGCCAGGTTTCAAGTGCTTCTGCCAGAATCGTATGATTCGTATAGGCACAGGTCTTTGATACAAGCTCCACTGCCTCATCCATGGAAAATCCTTCTTCTTCTGTTAAAATACGGATTAATTCCGGAATGACCATCGTAGGATGTGTATCATTAATCTGGATGACCGCATATTCCGGTAAATCATGCAGGTCACTTCCCTTTGCCCTGCATTCTGCAAGAATAAGCCTTGCCGCATTGCTTACCATAAAATACTGCTGGTAAATACGCAGGAGTCTGCCTGCCTCGTCCGAATCATCCGGATAAAGGAAAAGTGTCAGATTCTTTGCAATGTCTGTCTTGTCAAAATCGATTCCGCCCGGTTTTACAATGGATTCATCCACGGTTTCGGCATCGAATAAATGCAGCTTTGTGGTACGGTTATTATAGCCTGCCACATCAATATCATACATTCTTGAAGTGACAGTGCAGTTTCCGAATTTTACCTCATAGGTAACATCCGTTTTCTTCAGCCAGCTTTCCTTCTCGATCCATGGGTTCATTGTTTCTTTCTGCAGATTGTTTTCAAATACCTGTTTAAACAGACCAAAATGATAATTCAGCCCGATACCGTCTCCATTCAGTCCCAATGAAGCAATGGAATCCAGGAAACATGCGGCAAGCCGTCCCAGACCGCCATTTCCAAGTGATGGTTCCGGTTCTGCTTCCTCGACATCACAGATATTCTTTCCTGCTGCTTCGAGTTCCTGCTTAACCTCATCAAAAATTCCAAGATTAATCATATTATTGGATAAGAGCTTTCCGATGAGAAATTCAGCCGAAATATAATATATCTTCTTCTTGCCTTCGTTGCTGACCTTGTCCTGTGTCTTTTCACTGACCAGTTCCAGAAGAGCTGTATATATCTCGTGATTCTCACAGTTCTCTAATTTTTTTCCATATTTTTCTAAACACTTTTCATTAACCATTTTCCAGATTCCTTTCTATCTCTCCTTACCATGCTCTTAACGTGCGGACAATTTTACCAGCCGTTTGAGAAATGCTGTCTTTTCTTTATCAAAAGCACCTTTCGGCATACGCCACTTCCAGTTTGTTCCCAGTGTGGACGGATAATTCATTCTCGCACTGTTATCCTTCTCAAGAATATCCTGCATCTGTATGATTACCGTATCTGCAACACTCAGATAAGCTGTCTTGATTAACTGCTTTACCACGGCTGCTGAATCTGCGGCACTGACATATTCCCTGACATACTCCTGATGTTCTTCATCCAGCGTTTCATACCAGCCTTTCGCCGTATCATTATCATGCGTGCCAAGATACATCACATAATTCGCTTCGGCATTATGCGGAAGATATTTATTATCCGCACTTCCGTCAAATGCAAACAGCAGCACCTTCATGCCCGGATATCCTTCCCGCTTAAGCAGTTCTTCCACTGCCGGATAGTCCACGCCGAGATCCTCTGCTATAATCTTCGCATCTCCTAATACACTGTCTATCGCCTGTGTAAATGTACCGCCCGGTCCATAAGCAAAATGTCCTTCTTTTCCGGTTTTATCCGCCGGTATACAGAAATATCTTGTGATGCCTATAAAATGATCAATCCGGATGATATCGTACAACTTCGCAGATGCCCGGATTCTGTGTTTCCACCATTCAAATCCGTCTTTCTCCATCTCATTCCAGTTATACAGCGGATTTCCCCACTTCTGTCCATCCTCTGCAAATGCATCCGGCGGGCAGCCTGCCACTTCTGTCGGAAATCCTTTTTCATCCAGCACAAACAGTCCCCGGTTTGCCCATACATCGGCACTGTCCCTTGCCACATAGATTGGGATATCACCGATAATCTGTATTCCCTTTCCATTGACATATTTCTTTAATTTGTTCCATTCCTTAAAGAAACGGAACTGCAGGAACTTCCAGAAATCCATCTCATCTTCCAGTTTTTCCCGGTATCTGTCCATCGCTTCCGGTTCACGGTTCTTAATATCATCATCCCATGCCGTCCATTCTTTTTGTCCGAACTCTTCCTTGCACGCCATGAACAATGCGTAATCCTCAAGCCAGAATGTATTCTCTTTTACAAATTTCTGATAACCGCCGGACTTTTTCTTCTTCCATCGCTTAAAAGCCTTCCGCAGCAATGGAAAACGATTTTCATACAAAGTCTGATATTCGACATATTCCTCTGTCACAAACCAGCTGATTCCTTCTACTTCTTCCAGTTTTAATAATTCATCTTTTATGAGACCGTCCAGATCTATGAAATACGGATTTCCCGCAAAAGCAGAAAAAGACTGGTACGGACTATCCCCATAACCGGTCGGTCCTACCGGAAGTACCTGCCAGTACTTCTGCCCAGCCTTTACTAACTCATCTGTAAACTTATATGCCTCCCGTCCCATTGTTCCAATACCATATGGGGAAGGAAGGCTGCTGATTGGAAGCAGCACCCCTGCTCCCCTGTCTAATCGTTTTAACATGATATCCTCCTTCTGCCTATTTCAAACAACCGATACTTATGCTATATTATAGACTATTTAGAAGAATTTTACAATAGTTTTCCATCCGCCCCTCAAATCCGCGATTTTACATACTCTGCGATATCCCTGACACAGTTCATTTCCCTATAAGAAACTTTCTCATCTTCAAATTCCATGCCGAACATATCCTCAATATCCACCAGCAGTTCCACATACATCAGTGAATCCACTCCCGCTTCGTCCAATTTACTCTCCGCCGTAATATCTTCACGCTCCAGCTTTTCCCTGACAAGCTTTAAAATACGTTCTTCCATGCTCTTATCTGCACCTTCCCTCATTCCCTGACCGTCCGCTTTTCCAGCCGTCACAGCTTTTAAGCCGGTCAATGCCTTTCTGTCCCGCTTTCCGTTCGCCGTCATGGGGATGGATTCCACCTGTATATATTTATACGGAATCATATAATCCGGCAGGCTCTCTCCTGCAGCCCGGATAAATACCTCATTCTCCAGCCGTTCCTCCGCAGTATACCAGACACACAGTTCTTCCTTTTCACCGACTGACACACAGATATCCTTTACCCCCGCCACATGGGACAGACAGTTTTCGATTTCTTCCAGTTCCACACGATATCCCCGCAGCTTTACCTGACCGTCTTTTCTTCCCCGGTATACAAGCTCTTCTCCCTGACGTACTGCCAAATCCCCCGTATGATACACCGGTTCGCCGTTGTGCATGGTAAACCGTTCGTCCGTCCGTACCTTATCTCCCCGGTATCCGTCAAAAAGACAGTCCCCGGCAACACAGATTTCCCCAGCTTCTGCTTCATTTCCCTGATCATCGAGCAGATAGATCCGGCTGTGTCCGAGGGCAGTTCCAAGCTTCTCACTCCCTGACGTTACATCCGCAGTCATGCAGCATACGGTGGTCTCGGTCGGGCCATAAATATTAATAATCTTTTTTCCTGTTTTCTGCAGTCTTTCCAGAAGTTCTTCCCCGATTCGCTCCCCGCCGAGCCAGACCTGTTCTGTTTCGGACAGACAGCGGTACTCTCTGTCCACCATTCCCAGCATCTTCATTCTGGACGGTGTTGCCTGTATGTATACTGGTTTTTCCTTGCGGATAAGCTTCATCAGCCTGACTGCATTTCCCGTTTCCCCATCCCCTGCAAGTAGAATTGTCATACCATACCTCCGGGCAAATAATGATTCTATCATAAACATATCGAACGTATATTCGCTCATGCACAAAATTGATCCCGCCCCTTTCAGTTTCAGGAATTCCGCATAATCCTGCATCCAGAGTTCAAATGCCCTTCTCCCCGTCTGCACAATCTTCGGAGTCCCTGTAGTTCCAGACGTGGCAATGCAATATGCCACCGGGGAATTCATCATATTTTCTTCCGTCCGGTGTTCCAGAAGTTCCACCCGCACCACTTCGGCATCCAGATCACATGCCGTATCTGCCAGAATCCTTGTAACTTCTGCCTGCCGGATAATACTGTCATTTCGCTGCTTCGGCACATGGATATCCAGCGGGAGAAATGCAATTCCCATATCATACAATGCAAATATCAGAAACAGCATTTGTGCATCTCTTTTCAAATACAGCCCTGTCACTTCTTCGGGCTGTATTCCAAGACCGCTTATTTTTGCCCGGTACTCCGCGATATTTTCTTCTACCTCTTTTTCTCCGTACCATCTTCCTTCGTAATAAATTTTGCACATTTTCTTTCCCTTTCTATCAGTTCCTCTGCCTGTTTTTTAAGTCTTTGCACCCCATCCCTGTCACACTTTATGGCTGCTTTCAGCAAATGCAGAAATATCTCATGCCACATTTTTATAATGTCCCCATACTCTTTTAAAACAGCATCCTCTGCCTGCATCTCCCTTAGTTTTTGCAGGATAGCTTTTTTATAGGATACCGCACCGCCGACTCTGACCTGCCGGTTTATTTCCTGTGCCAGTGCCATCGCCTGCGCACGCTCCTCCGGCACAGCTTCCAGATAATCTTCAAATAATCCGGTAATGCTGCAGCATCCTTCTTTTACCGAAGAAAACAGATGCTTTTTCGGATGAAAATACCGCTTTACTCCGACTTCCAGTTCTTTCACGGAATTCTGTCTGATCTGCTGTATTCTGCCGGCAAGCTGTTCCTGTTTGGAATCCACAATCAGATATTCATATCCTGTCCGTCCCCAGATATCCATAAGTTCTTCTTCTGAAACCAATCCATGATACACACTTTCCTTTACATCCGGAACGGCATTGTCTGCCACCGCAAAACTGCCACTGTCATAACCTGTCACGGCAATCCAGTGTGGGGAATCAATTGTGGAAAATACTTTATGATAAGAACGTCCACCGATTGTCCGTACCAGCACAACCTGTCCCCGTTCTGAAAGGTCTTTCAGCAGAGAAGGTTTCATTCTCCCATGTTCATATTTTACCTGATACCTGTCCAGAAAACGAAATGCCGCCTGATAAGCATCTGCACCTATCTCAATACAGTAAATATCACCTGAATACCGAATCCGGTATCCGCCGCCGCATAAAAATATATCACTTTCACTAACCGGTATTCCCCTGTATGCCAGATAAGAGGCAATACAGGATGACAGACATTCAAATCCCCTTATTGCCGGATAATCCGGCTGCTGTATATCCTTACTCATATTTTATCGCTAACCTTCCATTTCTATTTCTTCTGCCTGTTCAAATGCCCGGTCAATAAAATCATAAATATATTTCTCCTGTCCTTTAAAATAATGGCGGATACTTGTTCCATCAATATTTATTATTATAATTCCATCATCCGTAAAGTTTACCTCCAGCTCCCAATCTGCGGAACGTATATATAAGTTCAATGATATCTCAGATACCAGCAGGGGCATATCCGGTGCATTTTCCGCGTCCTCATTCTGCTGCGAAAATATCGTTTCCCATAACAGATTTTTATTCCCAACTTTCATATAATAATATTTTCCATCCCTGTCATTCAGGCAAATCTGTCCTCTTTTATGATTGCTGAATTCCAGCTCCTGTTCCGCCCCTATGTCATTTAAAAACTGCCCCAGAGTATCCGCACAATATTCTGAATTAACATATATGTAATATTCCCCTTTTTGGTTTTGTATTACAACCGCCAGATTTTGTGATATATTCCCCAGTGTATACACAGTTACATTCTCCTGATCCGACTCTTCACTTACGATTATGCCTGCGTAATCACTTATCACTTTTTCCCCTACCTTTTTATCTACATAATATGTCCGGTTTTCCCACAAAATTGTCCGGTGATTTTCTTCATATTCATCTATTTTTACCATATCTGCCAATGTTTCCTGTGATTGTTCTTCCAAATTCTCTGTATCTTCTTTTCTGTTTCTCTCCTGCCAAAAGCCTGCCGCCCCGATACAACCGACTGTCAAAAATATAATTACCAGTCCTGCTATTTTCTTTTTCATATGTTACTCCTAATACACAAAACTGATTCCCTGCTCTTTCATTGCCTTCTGGAAGCTCTCGTCCTCCTGCGGTGTCAGTTCCCTTGCATTTCTAAAACGCAGTCCTTCATGATAGGTAATCCTTGTCAGTTCCTCATATGTGCAATACGGTCTGTTGACATTTTCAATATATAAGAACTTTCTTAAATCATCGAGATTCGGATCTGCTTTCAGTTCTTCTTCATCCGCTTCCGGCAACAGGCTATCCACATATTCCATCAGTTCATCGCTCATATCTACATGATTGATTACATACCACTCTTCCGTAGTGATTACATCGTGATGTACATTTTCTATATTGGCATACAGTTCCTCATAACTTTTATCCGGGTGATGCTTCTTCAGATAATACAGTTCTTTCCTTAGCTTTTTTTGTTCCGGATCTCTCTGCTGCTCCTGCCAGCTTGCCTCTGCAGCAGCTCTTTCCACACACCGATTCAATTCTTCATCCTCATATGATGCCGAAGTATTCCAGTTTGATGTTCCATAGATAATCAGAATTGCATCATCATCCCCCTCATACTCTGCCATGATATTTCCATAAAATTCATCCAGACTTGCATAACTGAAATATGGATACCTCTCTTTTAATCGATACAACTTATTTTTAAAATGCTCCATATCTTCAATATCCTCCTCATCATAATTTTCCTCAATATACGCATTCAGATCATCATCATATTTCAGTATTTTTTCCGCCATCGACAATGGTCTGCTCTTCCCTGTTCCGGCATCCTTGCTGTCCACCTGTACAAAGATAAACACACCAATCCCTAATGTAAATACCATTAAAAATATCCCTAAAAATAATTTCCTGATTCTCGTCATATCATTTCCTCCTGTTCTGAATATCATTTAAAAATATATCTGGTCGAAAATACCGCCACTCTGTCACATGGATTTGTGCTTTTTAATGTTGAACTTCTGTATTTATTTGCCGCTGATTCAAATACCGCATAGGTAATCCCACCTGCCACGGCTATTCCTTCCATCATAGATGGCATTGTAATAGTTTTTACCAGATGTAGTCCCATTTCTTTTGAACCTACTTTGATAGTATAATCATCTATTGTATAAGAATATATCTTCGAGTCATTTCTCCTGCCATACGATGTTGCAAACGTACAGTATGTAATTCCCTGAGAGCGGTATATCGCCATTCCCTGCACATTTTCCGGTCCGGTCATCCATGCACCCCTGCGCAGATAATCCTTTGTTACCAGATAACCATGCACTATACTATTATGATCCTCATCAAATTTTCCTACCCATATCATCCCATCTGCATAAGTGCAGAAACTTGGTCTAATATCAACTGCATGTTCTGCATAACTACATATTGTTCGCATCTGACTGCTTACCGAACATGCATCGTGTATATAAAATCCATCCAGATATGCCATATTATATGCTACCAGCCTTTTTTGGCTGCTGTCGCATACCCACAGATATTCACTGTCCGGATCATATGCCATACCACCTACATGTGCCGTAATATCCAGCTGTAATGTACAAACATACTGGTAATCTGCCGAGCGAAGTACGTATAAAACTGAATTATGCTCTCCATCTTCAGCACAATACGCAGATATCAGAACATACCCTTGTACATAACATACTGCCTGCGGTACCATATCAGAACATCCACCGCTGTCAAACCGTGTATAACTCAGCCCAGGTATAATCTTATCTTTTTGCAGAAGCTGCGTTCCAAACTGTCCACTTACCTTTTTTCCATTTCTGTTCAATTCACATGCATACTTTGCCGTATTATTCCACTGAGCCGCTGTTAATACAGAAGCTGTGCTTGTCTTTGCCGCCGCTCTTGCACTTTTTATTGATGCCGCCATGTCATCCGTTTCACCCGGTATCTCCCCATTTTCCATTTCGTTTTCTTCTGTCCCAATTTCCGTTTCTATCGTAATACTTTCTCTTTCTGTTGCATCCGTAGCAGTAAGTTCCGCCGCTGTTATATCACTTTGCACATTTACAAGCACCATACTCATTGCCATAATTATGGAACATATTTTCCTCATATTTCCTCCTTTGTCACTTATCCATTTATCGCACTTTATTTTTCCGCTACTTTCTTTTTCATGTATTGCTCCTAATACACAAAACTGATTCCCTGCTCCTTCATTGCCTTCTGAAAGCTCTCATCCTCCTGCGGTGTCAGTTCCCTTGCATTTCTAAAACGCAGTCCTTCATGATAAGTAATCCTTGTCAGTTCCTCATATGTGCAATACGGTCTGTTGGCATTTTCAATATATAAGAACTTTCTTAAATCATCGAGATTCGGATCTGCTTTCAGTTCTTCTTCATCCGCTTCCGGCAACAGGCTATCCACATATTCCATCAGTTCATCGCTCATATCTACATGATTGATTACATACCACTCTTCCGTAGTGATTACATCGTGATGTACATTTTCTATATTGGCATACAGTTCCTCATAACTTTTATCCGGGTGATGCTTCTTCAGATAATACAGTTCTTTCCTTAGCTTTTTTTGTTCCGGATCTCTCTGCTGCTCCTGCCAGCTTGCCTCTGCAGCAGCTCTTTCCACACACCGATTCAATTCTTCATCCTCATATGATGCGGAAGTATTCCAGTTTGATGTTCCATAGATAATCGGAAGAGCCTCTTCTCCTTGATATTCCGCCATGATAATTCCATAAAATTCATCCAGACTTGCATAACTGAAATATGGATATATCTCTTTTAATTTATACAAATCCTTTTTTATTTCCTCTATATTTGCATTTTCCTTATCATAAGTCCTGTCTACATACGCATTCAGATCATCATCATATTTCAGTATTTTTTCTGCCATCGACAATGGTCTGCTCTTCCCTGTTCCGGCATCCTGACTGTCCACCTGTACAAAGATAAATACGCCAATCCCTAATGCAAATACCATTAAAAATATCCCTAAAAATAATTTTCTGATTCTCGTCATATCAGTTCCTCCAGTAATTTAATTCTGTATTTGTATACTACTATTCCCACAAGAGAAATCCCCAGAATACCGACGCACACCCATACGGATACCGGAATCTTATCTTCTGTTTCAGAATACTTTACTACATTTCCTTTGAGTCTTTTTATCATATCATCATCACGATACTGCATAACATCCTGAAGTTTTTCAAATCCTGTTTCTGCCGTCTTTTTCTTTTCCAAAAAAGGCATTGCCAGAAAATCAATTTCCGCCTGTGACAATACATCTTCCTCATCTGCTGCAATAGAATATAAAAATACTTTCTCGCTTTCTGACTCTGCATACCAGGAATTATTAATTACATAAAAAACATATTTATCAACAGGTTCTTTCAATTTCTTTAATACATCAACTTTATATTCTGCACTATTTTGCAGAATCCATTCCCCACCGGTATAAGATACATTAAACAGAAACAACACATCATCTTCATATTTTATCTCAAAATCCACCTCTGCTTTCTGCTCTTTTCCATCACCATTTCCATCCGGATCAAATATCTGTATTGCATCACCCACATATATATCTTCTTCGTTTTTCACTTTTTTCATTTTACTGCAAATATCTGCATCTCCGGCAGACTGTGCATAATGTATTTTTAACAGATACTTATCATTTATATACTGCTTTGCCCCCTCAAGACTTACCTCATAATCTTTCCCCTGTTCTTCTGTTTCCGCCTGACCTGACAGTACACTTCCCAATACCATACCAAATGCTATTCCCACACATAGCATGGATTTTATCATATTTGTTTTTTTCATAAGCCTCTCCTTTTTCACCCGATTACTCCTTAATCCCAAAACACTCCTGAAATTACTGCGTCCGGTCCGTTTATTTTTGTGATTTTCAGAATTATTGCCCCCATAACCTCATAGCTGAGATAAACTCCCTTATGAAAATCAGATAATAATTTTCTATCTATTACCTGACCGGTGCCGGCATGAATTACTTCCACCGTCTGCTCCCTCTGCAGCCGGTCATAATCCAGAAAATAAAAGCTGATTTTATGCCTGTCCTTATCCGCCAGACAAATATGGATATAAAAAGTTTCTGCACTTAAATAATATGCAGGTACTCTCCTGTTATCCTGTCTGTTATAAAACAATACATTTTCTTCCTCAGCATACATTTTTAATAACACGCAGACTGCATTTCTGATAATATATCCATCCTGTGCTACATACTCCGGAAGCTGTTTTTCCGCCCCAATCACATGATATCCCTGACTGCCGTATTCCTCCTTCCAGTTTCCGCCAGTATTTCTGTCCTCTTCCAGAAACTTCACTTCTGCCGATGTTCCTTCTATAATACGAAATGCCTGGTCTTTTATATTTTCCTGAAACAATGTCATTGCTGCAATGTCTTTTGCCTGAATATTTCTTACCAGTTCCTTCAATGCCGACAATCCGCCGCCATCAGCCGTATTATATTTTGCCATCAGAAGTTCCATATTTTTTGCCATTTCCATTAGTTCCTCAAATACTTCCCTCACTTCACTGACAGCTTCCAGTCTCCCGGTTTCATGCAGCTGTTCTGCTATTTTCAGCATTACCTTCTTATGCTCCAGCAATGCCGCCGGCAAACGCAGATCCAGCACTTCCCTCTTTTTTTCTTTTTCCTCCAGATACTCTTCCAGTGCATCGTATACTTCGATTCCATACACATAAAGCCACGGTATGCGCCTTCTGTATTCTGATATTGTAACCCATCCGGAAGGTTCTCCGTTCAGATAATTATCTATTTCTTTCTTGATCCATTCTATGTCGTAAGTAATTCCCCGATATGGATTTTCATTATATTTCAACAATACAAAACCATCCAGCCAGTCTTTATCATATGCAATCTCAAGCCCATCTTTTAATTCTTTTTCACTGATTATCTCTCTTTTATATTTTCCATCCACAAAGCAGTCCGCCACATGATATTCCCGTGTTTTTTTATCATATCCGTATATAGCCATATCATGCAGCATATGATGCATATGATAACACTTCTGATATGCCCCGATATAATAAGTATCCACAATACAGTACACATAATAACCATGCTCCAGACTTGTCCTGATAAATTCAACCGGATTCTTATATCCATGTTCCACAATTTCTCTTGGTACAAGTGACTGAAATGTAAGAGGTATATGTTTTATATAAGACTGTATATACAAAGACACACTAAAATCCATTCTCTGTACATCTTTATCATATACCAGCTGTACATAATCTGTCAGCAGCAATGGTAAAATATGCTCATTATTCTGTAAAATACCGGCTGCCAGTGCATGATGCGGATACAGTTTTAAAAACGGATCTGCAAATGGCAGTTCTATGCTTTGTTGAAATAAACTCATGTTAATCTCCTCCTAACGTATACATTCAAACATCCTGGCATTGATCCCTGTAATATCTGCCAGCAGTTTTATTACAGATGTATCATTACATCCGGTTAATACAATCTTTCCGGCAGTTTCCTGGCAGCTGCATACTACCCCGCATTTTTCCCTTAAGATTTCTTCCAGTTCCGCCAGACTGATTCGTTTTCCCATAACTTTTGCATATCCAGATTTTCTTCCTGTGAGATACAAATATCCCTCACAGTCCAGATAACCGATATCACCCGTATGTAATATCCCATTCCAGTCATCTGTCCGCGAGAGATCTTCCCTGCTATATGCGTACCCTAATCCGACATTTTCTCCTTCACACAGGATTTCTCCCGGTTCTCCTGCCGGTGCAAACTTTCCGGCACTGCTCATAATTGTTATCTTCTCCCCATCTAATGGCAGTCCGTCACTCCCTTTCTTACGCTTCATGTCCGTACATGGCAGACATGAAATTCTTGGTGATGCTTCTGTCTGTCCATACATTACATAAAACTGTATTCCATGCCGTTCTGCATATTCCTGCATATTATCCCACAATCCATTCCTCATCGCACCTCCCGCCTGTGTCATCACCTTCAGGCTGTCCGGCACATACTGCTGTATTCCAAATCGGAAAAACATTTCATAAAATGATGGTACTCCGGAAAATGAGGTTACTCCATTATCCGCCGCTAATTTCCAAAATTCCGTAGAATACACCCTGCGGTCAGTCAGCACAATAGATGCTCCACCCATTAAAAAAGTATTTATTACTGACAGACCATAGCTATAGGACATTTCCAGTGAAGTAATCGTCCTGTCCTCTTTGCAGATGCCCAGTGAGCGTATGACTGCCACTGTATTTTTCTCCAGATTTTCATACGATATTCTTACATGTTTCGGACTTCCTGTACTTCCCGAGGTGGTCAGCAGAAGTGCCAGTTCCGGATATGTCTGCGGTCCTGTAATTAACCTTTTGCAGCAGATATAATCCTGCATCTCCGTTTCCAGATATCTATACCCTTTCAGAGCCAATCTCTCCTCAAACTGCTTTTTCGGCAGGAAAATCACTTCCGGCAGATATTCTTCTACTAATTTTTTCAGCTGTTCCTCTCTGATATTTCCTTCCAGCATAACCGTTCCATGCTTCTGAATACATGCAAGATAAATCACGATGCTTTCCAGTGTATTCGTACATACCACCAAAGTTAATCCCTCTACACAAATCAGATGGCTCATGTCCTTCTGCAGCTGATCCAGTTCCCTATATGTAATCCCTTTTCCAGTTTCTGTAATCAGTGCCGTCCGTTCTTTATATTTCATAAAACTGCTTTCAAACATAAGCCACCTCCCATGTGTCCTGACAGTATGTCCCCTGCAGTGAACCTATCTTCTGCCTGCATACGCACTTTCAATAATTTCCTACACCTTTCATTTATTCCTGTGAAGCACTTTCCAGTTTTTGTACATATTCATAATACTTATTCAGCTTCTCGCTCATATCCTTACAATCACTGTAATCTATATCATAATCCTGTATAAAACCATATTCTTCCCTGTCTTTTATCAGATTTTTCCCGCTGCTGATTTCCACACTTGATGTATCCGTATCACACTTGAACAATCTGATGCTCTTATCCAAATAGACATTCAGCCTGTCAGCAAAAGCTGTCATCTGTGCCACATCAAAATTTCTGCTCACATTATAACTTTCAAAACATACCTCATCCTCATCAGTAATTACTGCTTCCCCTGATTCATTCAGATAAAATACTGTGTAAGAATAGTCTGCCGTTCCCTGTGCCATCTGTGGCCAGTATTTGATAATATAGCTCTCCGCTCCATCATTATAAAGATAATATGCCAGATCTTTTTTTTCCTGCCAATATCCTTTCTCTTCACATATGATTTCATCCGAATCCTCTTTCATCACAACAAAATCCAGAAAGTCACCAGTGCTTTCTTTATTAACTGTAACTTTCAAATCTTCGTCTGTTCCATCGTGATTTACATCAGCTGATACGGTAAATTCTGCGTTATCATTTGTTGTTTCCTGCACTTTCACTTCACTTTGTGCCTGTTTTTCCAGGCTTCCATTTCCCACAACCTTATAACATTCTATCGTCAGGGGGCTTTCCAGTTCCTCTAACACTTCCCCATTATCCTGTCCCTCTGTGTAAAGAGTTCCGTACACCTCTTCTCCATTACTCTCATAAAAATAGTAGAAATCCTCTTCTTTTCCATTCTGATTTCTGCATTTTATTACATAATATGCAGGATGTCCTTTATCATCCCCGGTTGTCACATCTGCCCTTATGGTCAATCCGGCTTCGCTCTGCTCAAAGCCTTTCAGCTTAATCGTCGTTCCATCCTCGCAGGAAAGTTCCGTTTCTGCCGTGTATAATTTCACAGTGCTATCTTTCCCTGCCGAGAATTTTAATTTCTTTTCCCCATTGTATTCTTTTCCAAGAGATACCTCTATTAAATTTACTTCACAGGAAATTTCTTCCTGCTGTATTTCATGATCCAATATAGCGACATATGGGAAGATTGCCCTGTCGCCTTCTGTCCGTACAGTCATACCATATATCGAGCCTTCCCCCTGCTCTTCATTTTTGACCAGAATCTCCACACCCAGGTAATCATCTCCGTTTTCTTTTAAAACGACATTTTCCGCTGCTATTTCAAAATATATCTCATTCTGATAAAAGGAAGCATTTCTTACCGAGAATTTTACCTGATTCTGGTTTTCTTCGTCCTGCCCTGACTGTACTGATTTTGTTTCTTCCTGCGGCTCCTGTGTTCCACATGCAGCTGCACAAATCACAACCATGCTAATCATGCCTAAAAGTTTCATTGTTTTTTTCATCTTTTTTCTCCTTTATGTTTTATTTTCCCTATTCTTTTACCTCATACAATTCAAAATTGTCTTTTATGTACTGACAGGTTCTTTCTAACTGCTCCTCTGTAATCTGATATGATCTGCCAAACATAGACTCACCATCTATCATATTCATCCGATCCTGTATCTTTCCAAAGTTTATACTTATTCTTATTCCAAGCGGCATATATCCATATAATGATATACCTGCTGCTTTAAATCGTTTCACATCTCTTCGCCCTCCGGGAAAGAAACCTTCCCCACAGGATATTATACTTCCATACTCTTTTAGCAGGCACTCCTCAAAAAACTGTTTTAAATTTCCCTTACAGTGAATTCTTCTTAGCTTATAATCATCATCACCTAATCTGCTGTCATACTCCTCAAAATAAATTACCATATCGTAAAATTCGATCTGGTTCTGCTGAGTAATTTCCTGTATCAGCTCTTCAAATGTTTCTTCCGGATCAATCGGCTGTTCTTCGTTAAAATACTTATACAGATAATATTCATTTTCATATTCATACACCACCGCCAGTTTGTAAGAAATATCCTTTAACTCGTGAATGTTTTCCTCTCCCTCTCCTGCAGCCAGCTGTCCCTTTGAAACTTTTATATGCCAGACTGCATACTCTCTGCCTTTATAAGTAAGCAGCTTTGGCAGTCTGGCAACCTCATTATCTAAAGCTGGTTCATAAAGCTCCGAATCCTCTTTGTATTCATACTCGTCCACAGTCTGCACCTGGGCATTTTCAAAATAGCTGAGTATAATCTTTGAATTTCCATCTATCTTAACACGGTAAGTCCAAAGATACACAAATACTCCTGCCGTTACTGCTATAACTGCGATTACTGCCAGTGCTAAAAAATATTTTTTTAAATTTTTCCTCATATATGCCCTCCGTAATATATTCCTCGTATTTTTCTGTTCATTGCTAAAACATTAATTCTGTGCATCTTCCGCCCGTTCATATGTCTTACCATTTACAACTACTTTTTCTATACTGGCATAATCTATAATTTTCCTAAATTCATATACATATTTTCCATTGAATCCTGTCTCATCTGTGGCAAAAAGAACAGATCCCGAATATGCTGCTTTTGATTCCCCGTCTTTTATCAGTGTAATATTTTCCCCATCCTTATTTATAAGTACCAGATCCTGAAAATAATCCTGTCCAAGACTCCTCTTTACCTGTATCTTCAATCCCATGGACGATAAATACAGTGTTCCTTCATTCAGACGAAATTCTTCATGTTTCCTGGAATCTTCCAGATTAAAATAGTATTCTTTATACGGCTCATTTTCTGCCTGACAATCCCGAATTGCAAATATCTGATTCGGGTCCTGTTCGGATTGTAATTGTCTGTAAATATATAAATACAGGTCATCTCCCTCTTTCTCCACTTTTACAACAGCAAACAAAATGGAAAACCTTTCGCCAATGGACTGAAGCGACCTTCCTGAATCCGATGCCCGTATTGACTGGTAACTAATCTTATCGCCATCCCTGCTCACTTTTACTACCGCATAAAACTGTGCGCTGGCAATATCCAGAAAATACTTCTCCAGTTCAAATGAATAATCATCAATCTGTATTACCTGTCCTGATGGCTGTGTCAGTTTTTCAAATCTCTTATACTGCACCGTCCCATGTTTTCCTGATCCTTTTTTAATACTGACTATTGTGATTACTGCTATCACAGAAATAAATGCACAAATTAAAATAATTTTTAATATTGTTATAAAACGTCTTTTTGTCATTTATTTTTCCTCATATAATATTTTGTAGTCATAGTTTAATGCCAATATAGTTCCCATTAATGCTATCGCTGTTTTCATTTTTTCTCCAGTCTATTGTCTTCATTGCACTTTTTCATCCACACTTTCACTGCTGCTACACCCAGAACCAGTACAATACTTCCTGCGATTGCTGTTTTCTGTGCTTTTCCACTTCTTTCGGTATTTTGCTTTCTTTGTTGTATTACACTTTCAGTTACCTTGCCTTCCTGAAGCTTTTCCAGTTCCTTATCAAAAGAATATTTCTGCCATAAATACCAGTATAGCTTTTCTCTTTTTGACATATCCACACTTTCTTCTGTTGTCCTCAGATACGTTTTATAAATTTCCTGATATTTCATATCCGGATAAATTTCTTTGTATTTTCTCAGCATATTTTTAAGTTCCAGATAAGCCGGATCACCAAACAATTCTTCTTCCACAGCATTGGAACTGCTCTGATACCGGAATGTCTCACTAACATATTTCTCAAGTTCTTCATCAAAATTTAAATACGACATGGCATCTCCATCGCCTGCTATATGATAATATAAATTTTTACAGCTGTATTCAGGATATTGTTCTTTTAATATTTTAAGTGCCTGCTCCAGTTTGTCCCAATATGCTGGATCTATATAATTTTCTATATACTGATATTCTTCCCTGACTGCCGCAACAAAGGTCTTCTCATCTTCCCAGTCAATATTATTTGCTATATCCTTATCTCCGAACGTTTCTTTGATTGATTTTCCGGATGGTGCCCATATACCTTCTATATACTCCCAGTTTTTCTGTTCCAAATCAATACCGGAAACCGCTTTTTCCACCCTCCCAAAAATCATCAGCTGTACTTTTTTGTCATCTGTTTCTACCACATTTTTCTCAATATTTTCTATGCAGAGTCCATTGCTTTCTCTCCAGAGTTTGTTAATATCACTATTTTGTTCTGTAATCGGATAATCACTTTCTATACATTGAAATCCTTGTTTTTCTAAAAGATCTTTCCATTTATTGTTTACCAGAAAAATATCTATTCTCTGCTTCTCATCATAATAGATTCCACCATAATCATCTTCTGTCAGATGCTCTTTCACAAATTTTCTTTTTTCTTTTAATGAGTTTTTTAATTTATTTTTTTCTTCTATAAACTGTTGGACCTCTTCTGTTTCCTGCTGAAAGCTGACACTTTCCATGTCCAGACATGAAATCAGATATGGACCACCTCCACTGGCACTGGCATACGGATCCGATGGCGAAATCTGATAGGCATATTCTCCATCGGAATCAGCTACAAGAAAATACATATCATCGGAAACAGTTAAGAGAAATGGAACGGAACAGTTTTTAAAATATGTCTTCCAGTCCTCTGATTGATCCCATTTTAATACATCCTCCAATGATACTATCCCCATGGAACAATCCGGAATATTTGTTCCTGTCACATATAGATAATCTGCTTCATCTCCCATCACTGGCATACCAAAAACAGTACTTACTATAACCATTACAATTCCCATTTTTTTATATTTCATCTAACTTCCTCCCTTACTTATAAGTAATATAATATATTGCACTAGTGTATGCATTATCAATACTAATTCTCCAAATGCTTCCTGTATATACATAATGACTCCATTTTGTATTTGCAGCAGTATCCTGAACCGATATCCCCATTGTATATTCCCTGCCAATAGTGTATCCTGGATTAAAATACCTCTCTTTTGAACTTACATATTTGTCAATTGCCCACATATTAATCTTATATCTTCTCATAACTACTATTTTTCCTTATACTTTACACAAAATCCTACCTCTGATAAAGTTTCATCTGCAGCATTTTCCTCTAATCCGACGAATTCAGCTTCTTTATTCTGAGCTTCCTTTATTGACACCGGACCTTGTATAATGATATTTCCCGTCTTTCCTTTATAGTTCTTAGAGATTTTTTCCATAAATTTCTCTATTTGAGAATATGAAATTCCCTGCTGCTCATTGATTGTTTCAAATTCTATTTGGCTGCTCTCCACAATATCCTCAATATCACTCTTTGGCAGCCATGAACATACAGAAAGCTCCTGCTGGGTTTTTATTATTAGATAATAACAATCCTTTTCTTCCAGATACCATATTGTATCATATTTTATTACGTTTTCAGGTTCTGTCTCCACTTCCATCTGCAGATATATCAGTTTTACATTTTCTTCTTTCGCTTCAATAACATTCTCTGCATTATCAAACAACCACTCTTTCCAAAACTCCTGTGTTTCACTTAAATCAATAATAGCATTTTCCGCATCCTCATCATTTTCTTCATCTTCCATGTCATACTTAGTAAATTCATATTTTGCATCCTCATATGTAATTACCATCTGATTATTCTCTTGTAATTCGCAGAAAACAGTGCAACGTTTTTTGTCCCCAAATAAATCTACAGGTTTATCAAAGTTCAGATGCATTTTATTATTTTTATAATATGTATATTTTCCCTTATACATCGCCTCCTGGGTGATCAAATGCTGTATTTCCAACGTCTTTTCTGAAAAACACAGTATTCCTTCGTCTCCAATCCATGTTGTATTCTCAAGTTTTTCATTTTTTTGGTATGTACATTTCCATAAAAGAAATATAACAATTACCACCAACCCAATTCGTACTGCTATTTTTTTCATTGCACTTTCTCCGAATTTTAAAAAAATTTCCTATACCTTTCATTTATTCCTGTGAAGCACTTTCCAGTTTCTGTACATATTCATAATGCTTATTCAAATAGTTTTAATGTTTTTCTCATTTATTTTCCTTCTTTTCTCATCCATATTTTTACAGTTGCCGCACCAAGCACCATTACAATAATCCCTGCCACCGCTATTGACATGCTGTTTTTCTGTGCCTCGTTTTTCTCACTGTCGCCCGTTAATTGTTTTCTTACATCTTCATCCCCTGCTTCACAGTATTTATCCACGTCCTTTAATTCTGACAATCCTTTATCTATAGTCTCCTGTTTTTTAGAAAATGACATTTTCATAAATTTCTTTTCCTCAGGTGAATATACATCTTCATCCTCTGCATTTACTTTTTGCATTAATAATTTTCTATGTTTGGATTCTACATAACAGCTGTTATTAATACTATAGAAAATACAGTCATTTTTTAAATAGCCTATCTGATCTAATACGTCTCCATCAAAGAAATAGAACGTCATCGGACCGCTTCCATACTGCCAATGTCCATTTGCATATTCCAGTTCATTGATGATATGAACTACTTTTCTATCTTTGTATATTGGCAGGTATACATATGCCGGCTGTTCTCCATCTACGTTATAGATTAAAAATGGTTTTCCCATTTCTGCACTGCCCAGTTCATTTACTTTCAGATTATCCAGACGGCGTATTCTTACAATATAATATTTCAGATAATCTCTCCATGTATTTTCTGCAAATGTTATGCCATCTTCCAGATTTATTGTATCAAAGTATTCTGATACCGGACTTCTTAATTCCTTTTTCTCTTCTGCTGTTGGCATATTACTCTTTATACCGTTTTTCTTACTATCAATGCTTTCTGATTCAGTTTCTTCCTGTTCCTCACTGATTTCATACAACAGGTTATATAATTTTTTCTGCCTGTTTTCATGCCTGTTTTCTTCCCAGTTACTTAAATACTTTGAATAAATGTCATCATATGACATTTCCGGATATTTATTCTTATATATCCGTAGCTGGCTCTTTAATTCCATTCTCCGGGGGTCTCCAAACAGGCTTTCTTCTACCGGATTTTCTGTATTCGGAATATACTCCGGAAGAGACTTCACATATTCCGTCAGTTCATCATCAAATTCTGTCACTCTCTGGTAATTACCGTCCATTCCCACATGATAAAATAATTGCTCATAACTGTAATCCGGATACTCCTGTTTCAAAATATTTAATGCCTGCTCTATGCTTTCCCAGTATTTCGGATATTCATCCGTATCTGCCCAGTTTAATATTTTTCTGCATAGGTCACAATATTCCTGTGCCGTCATATCTTCCCTGAATTGTGCGTAATTTTCCAATTCCCAGTTACTTTTATCATCCAGAAGATTTCTTCCCTGAAAATACAAAATCTCATTTGTCTTTTCGCCATACAGTTTGAAAAATTCTTCTTCCGGTAACAATCCATATACGCGAATAGCATTATTACTTTCTGCTATCTCTATGTAATTTACCGAAAGCTGTTCTTTTTTCTCCCATATATTTCTTAATTCTTCATAAAGCTGTTCATAAGAGTATTCTGCATCTTCACATTGATATCCCAGTTTCTCCAGTTCATCCCTTCTGTCCTCATTAATAAGGCTTACACATACCTGTCCTTCTCCCCTGATATACACACCTCCATATTCCCCGTTACCCAGATTCGTTCTGAGGTAATCTATCTTTTCATTTACTTCTTCTGACTGCTTTTTTGTATCTTCAAAAAATACTTCAAATTTATCTTTTTCTGCATCAAGTGCTATTTTTCTCCCGCTTATTATATGATAAATATATACTCTTCCGTTTTCTTCCATACAATCATAATTAATTCCCGTACTGTCCTTTATCAAAAACCGGTCTGTTGCCTGACTGTTGATTTTTACTGTCAGGCACACACTGTTTTCTATCAGATAGTTTTTTATCTTATTTGCCGATAATTTCTTTTCCTGACACATCCGATTTATTTCTTCCAGTGTATCAATGCCTACCCACGGATACATGGAGGTTACCGACTCAATCTCCATACCTGTTTCATTCTGTCCGGCTGCTTCACTCCCATAAGCAATGTTTTTATTTATCCCCAGTCCAATTATAATCAATATCAGACAAATCATCATTTTCTTCATGTAATCACCCTGATCCTTATATATTTCACCTGCTCTTTTGTTACTTTGTTTCCTGTACTGTTTTTTCTCCGCTTTCTTCTTCATCCATATCCAGACTGCCGCTAACAATATAATGATTACTCCGGCTGCAATGATTCCTCCCATGTTTCTTTTCGTTTCTTTTTGTTGGTTTTCGTTATTTTCCATTGTATTTTGTTGGTTTTGTGCTTCTCCTGCTTTGCTTAATTCCCCACTGCTTCTCTCGATTGCAAAACGATACAGTTTTATTTCTCTGGAATTTCCAGGATGAATTGCATATCCGTCTATCTCCACTAAAGGCCATACATTTCTTCATCAAAACACCTCCACACCATTTTCCCATTTTTTCAGCCGCATAATGTCCAGACACATAAAATACAGCAAAAAATAATCCCTGTTACTAAAATTTTTTCTTCCATGCTTACACCTCCGAATAAATATTTTTACCCCCTCAATATATAAGTAGGATTTTATACCCGTTTGGTTGCATTTTATTTCCATCTTTTTCCTTTTTTTGACATTTTCGCTTCTTTTCACAATTTTTTTACATTATTTTTGTGCAATATGCCATAATTTTTTGTATAAAAAAAGCCCCCTTACGTTTTTATCCGTAAAGGGACTTTGAAAATACTCTTTATAAAACTGAATTAGTCGATTGAGTAAGGCATTAAAGCAACGTGTCTTGCTCTCTTTACAGCTACTGTTAAAGCTCTCTGATGCTTTGCACAGTTTCCTGTGATTCTTCTAGGAAGGATCTTTCCTCTTTCTGACACATATCTCTTTAATTTGTTTGTATCCTTATAATCGATAACACCGTTCTTGTCTCCACAGAATACGCAGACCTTTTTTCTTCTACGCATAGGTCTTCTCTTCATTGAAGTTTCGTTACCGCTCTTTTTTACTTCATTTGCTGGCATAATATTTAACCTCCTGTTTAATTCTAATTAAATGGCAGTCCTTCGTCTTCTACACCGTCAGGAATGTTCATAAATCCATCCCCTACGGCACTTGTCGGCTCAGGTCTTGCAGATGGCTGTTCATAACCGCCTCCATGATAGGAATTGCTGCTGTCTGAAGCCTTGCTTTCTGCAAATTCAGTATTTTCTACAACAACATCTGTTGTATACACCTTATTGCCGTCCTTATTTGTATAACTGCCTGTCTGAATACGTCCTTCGACTACAAGTTTTGTTCCCTGGCGAGTATATCTTTCCATAAACTCTGCTGTTCTTCCAAATGCTACACAGGAAATAAAATCTGCTGACTGCTCATTTGCACCATCACGTTTAAAACGTCTGTCTACGGCAAGCGTAAATCTTGCTACAGCAGTTGAGTTTTCACTCTGCGAGTATCTGATTTCCGGGTCTCTTGTAAGTCTTCCCATAAGTATTACTTTATTCATATTACATCCTCCTGCTGGACATTGGTCCGAGGATACACTTACATCCTATGACGTTTGTCCGAAACTTAAGCTTCCTGCTTAACAACTAAGAATCTGATTACATTTTCCATGATACGAATGTTATCTTCAACTTCGTTTGGACAATCTGTATTTTCTGACTCGAATTTGATGAAGTAGTAATATGCATCCTTCATCTTCTGAATTTCGTAAGCTAATCTCTTCTTACCCCATTCTTCAACATCTGTTACTGTTCCACCGAAACGTACAATATATTCTTTTACCTTTTCGATTACAGCAGCTCTTTCTTCATCTTCGAGCTTTACGTTAACAACTACTGCTAACTCGTACTTATTCATGTCTTTTACCTCCTTTTGGTCTTTGGCCCGCTCAGCATGAGTGAGCAAGGATATTTATTAATATACCACGAGGAAATATTTTATCACACATTTTTACTCCACGCAAGCACTTTTTTATAATAACTCTAAAAGTTGCTCTTTTGAGAAATCTGCGGAAGAAATGCTGTCACTTTCCATGATTTGTTCCGCCAGCTCCTTCTTTTTATCCTGAAGTTCGACAATTTTTTCTTCAATACTGTCTTTTGCAATGAGTTTGTACACAGTTACAACATTTTCCTGTCCTATTCTGTGTGCCCTGTCCGTTGCCTGATTCTGAACCGCGACATTCCACCACGGATCAAAGTGAATCACAATATCGGCAGCCGTCAGATTCAGTCCGGTTCCTCCTGCTTTTAAGGAAATGCAGAATATATTTACATCATTGTTCTGTTTATCGTTAAACATATCTACAAGTGCCGTTCTGTGCTCCTTCGGTGTATCACCGGTCAGTATATAGTATTTTATGCCGTCCTGCTCAAGATGCTGTGTCAGATTTTTCAGCATACTTGTAAACTGAGAAAACACCAGTACCTTATGACCGCCTTCTATGGCATTTTTTATGAGTTCCATGCACATCACCGTCTTTGCAGACTCTTCCTTATATTTTTCATACAGCAGTGCCGGATCACAGCAAATCTGTCTTAACTTTGTCAGTTCCGACAATATCTGTATCTTCGACTTTTTAAACTCACTGTCGCTCTGTTCGTTCAGCATCATCCGTATTCTCTGGACATGAGCCTGATAGATTTCCCACTGCTCACCATCCATCTTTGCAAACATATTTTTCTCTATTTTTTCAGGAAGAAATGCCAGTACATCTTTTTTCAGACGGCGCAGGATAAACGGCGCAATCATTTTCTGTAAGAATTGCAGCTGCTTTTCGTCATTATCTATGACGATTGGCGATTCTATCTCTTCCCGGAATTTATTATACGGATATAAAAATCCCGGCATTACATAGTCAAAAATACTCCATAACTCGCTGAGTCTGTTTTCTACCGGAGTTCCGGTCAGTGCAGCCCGGAAGCCCGCCTGAATTATTTTTACAGAACGTGCGACCTGGGTATTATGATTCTTTATGTATTGTGCCTCATCTATAATTTCACATTCAAACAACTGATCTTCATAAAATTCCACATCTCTCCGAAGTAAATCGTAAGAAGTAATTAATACATCATATTCCTCTGCCTGTCTTACTTTTTCTTCCCTTTCCTGTGCATTTCCCGTTATCATCAGAGTATTCAGATCGGGTGCAAACCGCTCTATTTCAGACTTCCAGTTATATACCAGGGAAGCCGGGCAGATTACCAGCGACGGATGTTTTTTCTCATTTTCTTTAGTATTTTTCTTACAGTCAATCAACAGAGTGATTACCTGAAGTGTTTTTCCCAGTCCCATTTCATCTGCCAGAACCGCTCCGAAGCCACATTCTTTCAGTATTTTCATCCAGACAAATCCCTGCTCCTGATATGGTCTAAGCACACCTTTCATTTCTTCCGGAACTGCGGCTGACTCAAGGGCTGCATTCTTAACACGGCTGACCAGTCTACGGAAAGAATCGTCATAATGCGTATCGAGATCATAGAGTTCATTCAGTCCGGATTCAACATACATGGAACGGTATTTCGGTATTTTTACCTTTCCTGTAAGAAATTCCTTTTTGGAAAGGTGCAGCTTCTGTCCCATCTCTGTCAATGCCGAAATCTGTGAATTTTCCAACCGGATAAAATCTCCGTTTTTTAACCGGTAGTATTTCTTTCTTCTGTCATATCTTGCCAGGATTTCTCCTATCTGCTCCGGTGACATTTCATCACCGCTCACTGCCATCTCCAGAAAATCTCCTTTTACCGAGATTCCAAGATGGATTTTCGGTGCGGCATTTACACGGATATTCCGGATTTCATCGGATATAAATACCTGTCCGAGTTCCTGCATAATCGGAATTCCTTCTGTCAACAGTGCATATAATTTGTCATTGCTGTCACTCAGCACCGGACATTTTTCTTCCGGATCAAAAGCATTGAACATATGATATAATCTTGTCGCTGCTACAGCCGCATCCTGCATATCTGCATTGCTTCCCGGCGGATATCTGTCGAATATATTAACACCTTCTTCTGAACCGTCCTCGTAGGCAAATGCTTTACAGGTAATTACATCCGGTTCCGGCGAATCCAGATAAATCCTGATTTTCACCCTTTTCCCCAGGTACTGCTCTTCATCAAAATTACTGTGTACCTGTACATTACATACTTTTCTCAGTTCTGGCAGTACTTCCCTGACAAACATCGGAATATCCTGTTCTGCTATAGTTACTCCTGTTCTTCCGAATATGCTGCTGTACTCCAGCCATTCTTCCAGATGTTCACATTCCGTCCTTCTGACCTTGTATATACATTCTGTCCCTACGAAATAAATATAATTCTGACCGCACAAAACCCGCTGTCTGTCCATCGTTACATCGATTCCATCCGGTGTTTTAAAAACCATTGCCAGCAGATTCGGTTTTTCTTCCCGGACATTCAGCCTGACTGTATCCATTCCGCGGGTAACTGTAACCTGCCCTTCACCTACCGCATTAAAAAATGCGTCCATGAGATTGCCCCTTATCAGAATGCTTCTTTTCTGCAGATTTCTGTGTTTCTTTACATTTTCTGACTCAGACACTGCAATAAACCGCATGAGATTCTGTGAATCTTTATCATATGCACTGATGGTATTATAATAAGATAATGTTTTTCCGAACTTTGTCTTTGCACCTTTTATAAATTCTTCCGCAAAGGTTACAACACTTTTTACGATATATAGATTATGTATTCCAACCCGGAATTCCACATCCAGTGTTTTATCAGCGGCTATCTCGATTTCCGGTACTATTTTTACCTGCCCTGTAAGATCCGGCTGAATATACCCTGCCCGCTTTTCCAGTGCAAAACGCTCGAGAATATCCAGAACTTCCGGATCTGTCCGCTTATGGAAGCCCTCAGCCCTGACTGCAACCATGTTGCTTCCGTCCCTCTGCCTGATGTATTCCAGAAGCATTGCAACACAATGTCTGCACAGTTCTTCGCTTTTTGCCCCATCCGCACAGCTGCATTTTACTTTTTCTATGCTGCCTGTAATCTCATCAACAACTGCTTCCGCATCAAAATTCTCAATATTATTTCCTTTGATATTTGCCCGTATTTTTACCCGATGTTCTTTCTTTATTGGCTCTGTATGAAAATGTTTTACATTCCCAACCTTATAAATTAATTCTCCCCTTGAAAAGGTGTTTCTCTCTACACACCGGATCGATATATCATCTACTGTAAACATTTAATGCCTCCCTCATCATTCTGTATGGTAAATCTTTTACCTTGTAGTATACTATTTTTTGACCTAAATATCAAGCTTCACGACACCAGAAACCGAAATTACATTCTCCTCTTTCCTTGAATAAATTTTCCCCCTCATTGCTGCCTTCCGCCTGAAAAAAGTCGGTAAATCCAAACTGCTTTGCCGTAATGGCAGAGTTTACGCAGAAATTGCCCGGAGTCCCAAGATAGTATTTTCCTTCACACTCCCCCGTTCCCTTAAAAAATATAATATACCGGTAGTTATAATATCCGTTGAGTAGAAATTTGTTGGAAGCCAGTCTCCAGTATTTTCCCGGAAACCATACCATATCATGCGGTTTTAATTTTACGCCGTTTGTACTTCGCCCATTTATACTGATGACACATTTTGGAAATACATGGAATATTTTTTCCTGCCAGCTTTCCGTATGACTGATCCGTCTATTTTCCTCTTCGTTTATATTGCACGAACAGCTTTGTGTCCGGGCATCCCCGCTTTGCGTATGCTCTGCCATCTCTTTCTTTTTTTTCAGGCACTCTTCATCATATTCATATATGGTGTTTTCGTCCTGCTCCTGCCGGATGGCTTCTGCCTGCAGCTTATTTTCATTATGTATTTCCCCCGGCATTTCACATTGATCCGGTGTTATTTCCTGCTGCCCAATGCCCCCGCAGGCAGCCTTATCCATCAATTTTCCATCGTAAATCAGCACTCCTGCCAGTTGATCCATAGGAAATCCGTCCTTTTCCTTATTATATTTATACTCATATTTTAACTGCATAACTCCCTGATTTAACTCTCCTTTCACAATTTTTTCCATCTTTATACGGTCGCTGTCTTTTTCCAGCAGACAGATCCACTGCTCTCCCTCCATTTCCGGTAAATCCATAATGTGAATATCCAGTTTACAGATGTCCTCCAGCAGATTCATTTTGATGTATCCACAGTTTTTTTTCCTCTGATTATATTTATAATAACCGAGATAGATAACCATCCTTTTATACATTTATTTTCTCTCCACTAAAAAAGTTCTCCATAAATCTACTATATTACGAAGAACTTCTGTTTATTCCATTATTCCATTACTTTTCCGTATAATAAATGATCGGTCCACACACCATTTACACAGAGATTTTTTCTGCACAATCCTTCCTTTTTAAATCCGCATTTTTCGAGTACCCTGACCGATGCCCTGTTCTCTTCCTGGACAAATGCTTCCAGCCGGTGCAGTCCGAGATATTCATAGGCAACCTGGCAGATGGTATTTACCGCTTCTGTCGCATACCCCAGATTCTTTTTCCTGACCGCCATCTTATATCCCAGGATTCCGCTGCAATAGGGACTTCCTTTTATCTGCCCCACCGACACAGTGCCAATAATACTATCCGGTTCATTTTTTTCAAATATATAATATCTGAGATATCCTTTTTTCATGGATGCTTCATATTCATTCTGAAGAATATATTCCTGATAAAATTTTGTAAAATAAGCCGATGGCTTCTCTGCCTCATATTTTGAAAAATCATCCCTGTTTTCTTTCAGGAACTCCAGTACCTGTTCCGCCCATTTTTTATTCAGCAGACGCAATATAAGCCTGTCTGTATACAGTTCTTTATACATCACTTTTCTTTTCCCTGCTTTTCTCTCTTAATTCTTTAAAAAACTGTTTTAACATCTGACTACATTCCTCTTCCAGAATTCCTTTTTCCATTTCCACCTGATGATTAAACTGAGGAACCTGTAGAAGGTTCAGAATCGAGCCTGCACAGCCCGCTTTCGGATTCATGCAGCCAATGTATACCTTTTTTATTCTCGACTGTACGATCGCCCCGGAACACATCTGACACGGTTCTAAGGTAATGTACATTTCGCAGTCATCAAGCCGCCAGTCTCCCATCACTTTTGATGCTTTTTTGATGGCATTTAATTCCGCATGGCTTAATGTATTCTTATCCGTAATTCTCCTGTTGTATCCTCTTCCAACGATTTTGTCCTGATATACGATCACACAGCCGATTGGGACTTCGCCGATGGCATATGCTTTTTTTGCCTGCTTAATGGCTTCTTTCATGTATTTTTCTTCTCTGGTCATGCAAGTTTTCCTTTCAAAAAAGAAACTGATGCCTATCACATCAGTCTCTTTTATAATAATCTGTAATTATTAATTACTTATTTTCTGATACTTTAATTGTATCAACAGCTGCTGCTCCAACACCTCTTCCTCTTAACATATAGAGTCCGTCTAATTCTGTTGAACCATTTGCAGTTACATTTCCATTATACAGAACAGTTCCATTCTGATCTGTAATTGTAAGTGCAACTGTATTTCCTGTTGTAACAACAGCCTTTACTGTTACCCATGTATTACTTGCAATTGTCACAGTAGCATCACTGTCGTTAATCGTATATACATTGGAATTTGCACTTGCTGCTAATTTTACTAGGTATCCTGCTGTAACTCCATTATTATTCTTAGCTGTCGCATCCGTTCCCGTAGTTGTGATTACAAACTGGGAAGCAGAACGGTTTGCAATGTTACCCGGTGTAATCTTGATATCTGTTTCGATTGTGTAATTTTCTGAAACCGCACAATCAATCGCAGAATATGCACCTCTGTTTCCTGATATTGTTGTATCAGCCGCAAAGTTTACATAATTTCCATGGGAATCTCCATCATTCTTAATAGATAATGCACTTGCTGCACTTGCTGATGACCATGCACTGATCTCAGTCTTATTATAGCCCTCATAGTATACATATTTTGATGTATCTATTGTTTCCGTTGGATATGCATAGCATACGATATTGCTAATCGTTCCGTCATACTGAAGGTTTGGCCACCAGTTACCCCAGCCGAGGTTCAGGGTTGTAGCACTGGAATTTAACCACTTAAGGACATTGTTATATCCGTCAATCTTATTTCCACCCTTTGTTGTACCAGCATCAACATCTTCATTCGTATATGCTGTTTCACCATTCACACTTACCTTATAGCCTGTTGGAAGGAAGTCAATTCTTATATGAGCTCCTTTTCCTATATAATCTTTCTGAAGTGCCCAGTCTGCCATATTCGCATCATAATATCCGCCCAAAGCATTGTAACCCAGATAAGAACCGCCTGTGAAATACAGCTTGCCATTACCACTATCTGTAAATGATACGATATTGTCAAGTCTGTCCATTGTTCCTGTCAGTTCTACATCAAACTCAATGGCAGCTCCATTATAGATCTCAAGTCCGCTTGTATTTTCAGAATTAAACGGATTTGGAATTGCATAAGTTCCTTCTTTTGCATTTGTTAAATCAATTTTTTCATTTGTGTAATATCTTGCAATTACATATGGATCTGTGTTATTCTCTGGTGCTGCATAGACTGTTACATCATAGGACTTTGTCTGTGTATAACCATTGTTTTCAAACGTGGCAGTTAATGTAACTGTTGTTTCTTCTTTTGGTTTTGTTAATGTACCATCTGTTGCAATGATATCCGGATTGCTTGAAGTCCAGCTAATCTTTGTTCCAAAGATACCTTCTGTCGGAAGTGTTAAATCATCCATTGCGGTAGCTGCTACGGTCAGCTTGTCTACAGCCATAACAGTTGCTCTCTTACCCTGTAACTGTTTGGAGAACCATACTTCTTTCTCATCGGTTCCAAGTAATGTCAGACACATGGTATCTTCGTCTGTTCCTTCAATAATCTGACGAACAGCAACACCCTTATAGGTCTGGTTATTCATATTGATTGTAACATACGGTGTTCCCTCTGTCAGGCTCCATGTCCCTGTGTATTTTCCGGAAACTGTTCCATCACCGTTCAATGTTACTTCTACCGGCGATATGTATTTCAGATTTGCATAATCAACATTCTGTTCATTGATGATTACATCATATGTTCCTGCAATCTTAGCTGCACTGTAACCATTTTCATTCAGTGTTTCACCTGAATAACAGTAAGGAGCTGCCACTAACCAGCCCTCTTCATTCATGAACAACTGATGTGTTTTTACATAATGTCCTTCTGTACCGTCATTTGTTCTGGTATGATAGATAACATATGCTTTTCCATCGCTGTCTACAAATGCTGAGTTATGTCCCTGTGCAACCTGGGCAACATCCATGGTATTCCATTTGTACTGTGTCATAAGACGTACGCCTACAGTACCGCAGATATTGTTTGTTCCTGCTGTATATCTTGCATCATCACCGGAATAATCCTTATATGGTCCTGTGATCTTGTCCGAGCGGAACACTCTCATGTTATATCCGCCGTTTGCAGTCAGTCCGCCATAACTCATGAAGAGATAGTAATACTCTCCTACCTTCTGGATATAAGATGCTTCACCGGAACAATGCTGTCCGCCTGCAATCTTTAATCCCTGATAGATATCGGATTCGTTATCTATGGTTGCATAGGTATAAGTATAATCTCTTAAACCTGTCTTGCCGTCCAGTTTTAACATATAGATACCGCCGAACCATGAACCATAGGTCATCCAGAGATTTCCGTCATCATCATATAATACGCATGGATCGATTGCATTCATGCTGTATGTACGGTTGCCATTTCTGTTCTGCAGATATCTTGTCTTTGCTGCATCATCAAAAGTTCCTGCTGCCTTGCTGTAATCCGTAAGAGCAGCCTCTCCTGCACTGGTAAATCCGGAATAAACAACCGGTCCTACATAAGTCCAGTTTCCATCCAGACTGTCTGCGGTCAGAAGTACAATGGATGTATACCAGTTATCACCGTTTACACTCATGTACATACACCACTTGCCCATCTCTTCGTTCCAGATTACGTCCGGTGCCCAGAGATTTCCGGAAACATCATATGTTGAACCCGCTTTTGTTCCTCTTGCTGACCACTCGGCTTCTTTTGCAAATAATGTCTTATAATCTGTATTGATATTATTTGTAAAAGTTGTCCAGTTACATAAATCAGTGGATTTTGCCCATGCCATATGAGAACCGAAGATATAATATGTTCCTGTTTTCTCATCCTTTACCACACTCGGATCATGTACAGAAACCGTTCCGTTTGTCTTTGTAACTGTAAGGTTCTCAATTGCCTCTATTCCAAGTACATCTTTCTGAACCGCTTCCATATCAAGAATATCTATGATTCCATTACGATTCACATCTGCATTATTCTGATATACTTCCAGAATCTTATTCAGTCCCAGGATATCCTTCTGGATTGCCTCCATATCGAAAACATCTTTTTCTAAATTGCCATCTACATCTCCAAAGTTTGTGGTATAGGAAGTAGATGTGTCTTCTGCCTGTACTGCTCCTGCTGCCATGATACACATCATCGCAGAAAGCAGTGTCACTTTCTTTCCAAATCCTTTCATTTTGCCTCCTTTATAAATACAACCATATTTTCATTTTTCAACCTCTATACCTCTCTCAAGTATAATATAATTTGTCTAAAAAATCAATTACATTTTATAAATTATACAGCAATATTACCATATTTTTTATGCTATACTTAATCCACAGGATGGCGGGAAAAATCAGGATCCTGTTCTTATCTGCTTGACAGCATTTTGAGATATACCCAGCCAGACACAAGGAAGGAGCTTATATGAATATAACAGTTTTTCACTTTATTGGTATTTTAATTACACTTATACTTGTTGCCGCTGTCGGGATCTATTCCGGAAGCAAAGTAAAAAATGCTTCTGATTTCACAAATGGCGGTGGAAAATCGGGCAGCCTGATGGTCTGTGGTGTCCTGATGGGCGGACTGATCAGCGGTCAGGCTACTATCGGCACTGCACAGCTTGCATTTTCATTCGGAATGTCAGCCTGGTGGTTCACACTCGGCATCGGCATCGGCTGCCTGATTCTTACCCTGTTTTATGTAATTCCACTGAGAAGCAGCAGCCACGTTACACTTCTTCAGGTTATTTCTGATGAATACGGAGAAAGTGCCGAATATCTCGGTTCTGTTTTAAGCTCCGTCGGTATCTTTATCAGTATTATTGCACAGGTAATTGCCGCAAGTGCACTTCTGACCTCCATCACACCACTGTCACTCCCACAGTCAGCACTTTTCTCCATTCTTCTTATGTCTGTCTATGTTATTTTCGGAGGAGCATGGGGTGCCGGTATGGGCGGTATTTTGAAAATGCTGCTGATGTATCTTTCCTGTGTTATCGGTTTTGTTTCTGTCATGTATTTATCCGGCGGTTTCTCCGGTCTGACATCTTCGCTGAACAGTGTCATGACGCAGACTTCGCTGTCCGGTCTGTATAATACAGTTTCCGATACTGACGTTTCAAAACGCTTTTTTAACATGATTGCCCGTGGGCCTTTTCACGATCTCGGCTCATGCCTGTCCCTGATCTTCGGAGTCTTATCAACCCAGACTTATGCACAGGCAATCTGGTCTGCAAAAAGCAACAAAGAGGCGAAAAAAGGTGCATTGCTTACTGCGGTGCTTACCCCGCCCATTGGCATTGCCTGCACTTTTATCGGACTGTTTATGCGGACTCACTACATTACCACTGCGGAACTGACAAGTCTCCAGGCTTCGAACCTTGCCATTCCGGAAGGATTAAAGGAACTCTCGTCTTCTTCCCAGGTATTTCCTGCCTTTGTAATTGACTATATGCCTTCCCTTATCGGCGGCTTTATCCTCGGTGCATTGCTTCTCGCCGTAATCGGAGGCGGCGCAGGTCTTTCCCTCGGAGTTGCAACCATACTGGTAAAAGATATTTTAAACAAATTTATCCATTATAAGGACCCGGATGCAGTCCGGGAAGTTATCACTACCAGAATTACCATTTTGTTTGTGCTGATTCTGGCAGCCCTGATGGCTATTATCCTGCCGGGTACGTTTATCAATGACTTCGGATTCCTTTCCATGGGATTACGCGGTACGGTTGTCCTTATTCCACTTACCTGTGCTCTCTTCCTGAAAGGAAAGATTCACCGCCATGCGATTCTGGTGTCCATGATTCTCGGTCCTGCTGCCGTGTTAGCCGGAAGATTTCTGCCACTGCCTTTTGATTCGCTGTTTCTGGGAATCGCCGTATGCCTGATCTGCTGTATGGCAGGGAGAAAAAAAGAAGCCGCTGTGCATTAGCACAACAGCTTCTTTTTCTATTACCACTATATTATTTTTCCGATTTCTTAGAATAAACCTGCACCCTTATTGATTAATAAGAATAACGGAGCAAATACGAGAGATACGATTGTCATAAGTTTGATCAGGATGTTGATAGATGGACCTGATGTATCCTTGAACGGATCACCTACAGTATCACCTACAACGGCTGCCTTATGAGGTTCACTTCCCTTACCGCCGTGAGCACCGCCCTCGATGTATTTCTTTGCATTATCCCATGCACCACCTGCATTTGCCATGAAGATAGCCATAAGAACACCTGTTACTAACGCGCCGGCTAACATACCGCCAAGAGCGCCTGTACCGAAGATTACACCCATAGCGATAGGAGCTGCTACTGCGATGATACCAGGAATAATCATTTCATGAAGTGCTGCTGCTGTAGAAATACCTACACACTTCTTGTAATCCGGCTTGCTTGTTCCGGCAAGGATTCCTTTGTCTTCCCTAAACTGTCTTCTTACTTCTTCAATCATCTTGTAAGCTGCTTTTGATACAGATTCCATTGTGATTGCTGAGAAGATAAATGGGAGCATACCACCTACAAATAAACCAACGATAACCTTAGGATCAAGTAAGTCAATGGCATTTACACCTACTGCATTTGTAAAGGATACGAATAATGCAAGTGCTGTAAGTGCAGCAGAACCGATTGCAAATCCCTTACCAATAGCTGCTGTTGTATTTCCAACAGAGTCTAACTTATCTGTGATGTCACGGACACTTTCTTCCAGTCCGGACATTTCTGCGATACCACCTGCGTTATCAGCGATAGGGCCATATGCATCTACTGCGATAGTGCTTCCGCTGGTTGCAAGCATACCAACTGCTGCAAGTGCGATACCGTAAAGACCATTTGCACCGCCGCCTGTTACGAAATATGCTACGATAATACCGATTGCGATAAAGATAATCGGAATAACGGTTGACTTCATACCTACTGCAAGACCTGAAATAATGTTTGTTGCAGCACCTGTTTCAGACTGTTCTGCAATCTTCTTTACAGAACCGTATTTGTCTGATGTAAAGATTTCTGTTGCCTGTCCGATGATAAATCCTACCACAAGACCTGCGATAATTGCTACTGCTTCATTAATTCTTCCAAACATTGTGTAGCTTAATACACAGGAAGCGATGATAACGATTACATATGCAATGTCACTTCCGAGGTTTAATGCTTTCTGAGGATCAGAACCATCTTTACCCTTAACGAAGAAGTTTCCAATGATAGATGCCACGATACCGATTGCAGCAAGGATTAACGGGAAGAAAGCACCCTTTGTAGGATCTGAGCTGTATGCTAAGATACCAAGTGTGATAGCTGAAATGATAGAACCTACATAAGATTCAAAAAGGTCAGCACCCATACCTGCAACATCACCTACGTTATCACCTACGTTATCAGCGATAACAGCCGGGTTTCTAGGATCATCTTCCGGAATACCTGCTTCTACCTTACCAACAAGGTCAGCACCTACGTCTGCTGCCTTTGTATAGATACCACCACCTACACGCGCAAATAATGCGATAGAGGATGCACCAAGGCTGTATCCGAATAAAATATCTGCATTTTTTGTAATCAGATAGATTATGCTTACACCGACAAGTCCAAGTCCTACTACGCAGAGACCCATAACGGAACCGCCCTTATAAGCTACGTCTAATGCACTGCTCATGCCGCCCTGTTTTGCAGCATTTGCTGTTCTTACGTTTGCATCTGTTGCTACGTTCATACCGATATATCCGGCAATGATTGAGAAAATAGCACCGATCAGGAAACAAACTGCTGTCATCCATCCTGTTGCAATACCATCAGAACCGGTAAATAAACCGATCAGTACAAATAAAACTACGATGAAGATGACAAGAATCTTATATTCAGCGAATAAGAATGCCTGAGCACCTTCTTTAATGGCACCTGAAATTTCTTTCATTCTGTCTGTGCCAATTTCTTTTTTCTTGATTACCTGTGTTAAAACGATCGCATATGCAAGTGCAATTACAGCAATCACAGGAACAAGCCAGATTAAATTTTCCATTTCTGCCTCCTTAAATACTTTTAAATGAGAAAATTTTTTGTATGCACATTCTTTACTTGCACACAATAACTTTCATACTATATCATTAAATAGAGTAAAATGTCAACTCAAACCACTTTTCTAATCAAAAAAATAGAAGTTTACACAAGTTTTTTTTCAAAATTTTAATATTTATAAGGCATTTTTCATAGTTTTTATGATACAATCAAAGCAGGTAAAGACTTCTTTGCCGTACTCATAGTTTATATAATAGGAGGCTTATATGACAAACTGGCTAATCAAAACTTTCATCAGGGATGCAAATGCTCCCAATACCGCATGTGGCAGAATGTTATACGGAAAATTATCCGGTTGGGTTGGTATTATCTGTAATTTTCTTCTGTTTACCGGAAAATTCATTGCCGGCAGTGTTTCCGGCAGTGTTTCTATCATGGCAGATGCGGTAAACAACCTATCCGATGCCTCGTCCAGCATTATCAGTCTGCTCGGCTTCAAACTGTCTTCCCGTCCGGCAGATGAGGAACACCCCTTTGGACACGGACGTTACGAATACCTCTCCGGACTGATGGTATCGGTGCTGATTATGGTAATCGGTGTCGAACTGTTAAAGAGCAGTTTTGAAAAAATACTCCATCCGGCCCCGGTTGAATTTAACATATTAATTGCCGTAATTCTGATTGCTTCCATCCTAATCAAATTATGGATGGCATTCTTTAACCAAAAAATGGGAGAGCTTATCCACTCCCAGACATTGATTGCAACCGCCGCCGACAGCCGCAATGACGTAATCAGTACACTGGCGGTTCTTACAGCCGCCGTTATCTCACACCTGTCATCCCTTAACCTGGATGGCTTTATGGGGTTTGCCGTAGCAATCTTTATTCTCTACAGCGGCTTTGGACTGATTAAAGATACTTTAGATCCCCTGCTTGGCAAAGCTCCGGATCCGGAACTTGTAGAATCCATCCGTGAGAAAATCCTCAGCTATCCGGGAGTCCTCGGCACCCATGACCTCATGGTCCACGACTATGGTCCGGGCAGACAGTTTGCCAGTGTCCATGTGGAAATGGCTGCGGAACAGAATGTTCTGGAATGTCATGATATTATTGATACGATAGAACGTGATTTTAAGAAAAACTTTAATTTACATATGATTATACATTATGATCCGGTTGTAACCAATGACCCGGCTGCCAGAGATCTCCGCCGCTGGATTTCGGACGAAGTGAAAAAAATCGATCCCGGTCTTAGTATCCATGATTTGCGTGTTGTTCCCGGAAGCACTCATACCAATGTTATTTTTGACTGTGTCGTTCCACACAATCTCAGTATCAGTGCATCCGAAATCACAAGGAGAATCACAAAAACGGTTGCAGATAAATATCCGGGGTATGTCTGTGTTATTACCATAGATGCCAGTTTTGCTGCTATTCCAAAATAACCAGTCTTATACTTCATCCTCTGTCAGGAATTCAAGCAGTTTAAAAGCGCATAAAAATTCCAGTTTTACATCCGCATCGCTTAATTTTTTTCCTGTCAGATCTTCTATTTTATTTATCCTGCTGATCAGGGTATTGCGATGTATAAACAGCTTTTTTGCCGTAACCGTCATATTGTTATTATTTTCCAGATAAGTTTTCACTGTCAGCAGATATTCGGTCATATTGATCTTATCCGACTGAATAAGCTTCCCGAATATCCTGCTGCAGTAATCCTGCAATTCTTCCCTTGAATTTGAATTTACCAGCAGTCTTAATATTCCAAGCTCGTGATAATGATAACTGGATTTTCTTCCATCGGATTTCTTACAAAAAATCATTGCATTTTTACTTTCCTGTACTGCATCCCCCGTTTCTGCTATTCCACGGTGTATTCCACTATATCCGGCATACAGACTTACTTCACTGTATAAAAAATGCTGCTGGAAAATTTCATCCATCTGCCCGCACAGTTCTTCCTTAATTCTTACATCTTCAAATAATATAAACCCTACGGCCGAGACTGCATGCTTTTTCCAGATAAACCGGCATCCACATGCCGCCGCCCGCTGTTCCAGATATTTAAGCATATAAGTAAAGGAATTCCGGAATGTCATAATCTTATGATAATCCTGTGAGTTATAATCGAAAGTTGTTTCTATGGATACTGCCAGGTAATCTTTTTCCATATCTATCCCACATTCATACCCCTCTTTTTTCAGAACTTCTTCGTCTTTCAGATTGTCACTCAGCAAATCGGACAGGAAGTCAAAAATCATTCTTTCCTTATTTTCAGAATGAAGAATTTCTTCCGCGATTTCTTTCGTTACATTAATCAGCTTCACATGATATGGCATGGAAAACACTGCCAGATGATTCCGATTTGCAAAATCTATTGTATCTTCCGGAATTTCCAGAATAAAATCCGGCCCGCACAAAAAGACAAAAGCGGAGACCTTTGCCTGAATCCCCTCTTTTAATAATTCTATCTGTAGTTCTGCCGTATCCGCCTGATGAAATACAAAGATCATTTCTCCGCCATTGAGCCACGACCCTATTTCAGCCGTCTGACGGATATAGGGCCAGGTTACCATGGTATCCAGCCCTGTTTCATCCGTTACAAGTGTGATTGTATGTTTAAACCAGTCATGCTTCATAAGATTTCTTAATGTTACCGCCATAATCTTCACTCAACTTTCAAAAAAATCAATATCCGTTATTAAATCAAAAAATATCTGTCATTATTACCGCCGGTTTTTTCTCAAATATAGTCCTTCCTTTTCTTACACTTCGTATAATTCCCGCACGTTCCCGGACTGCTTCAAATTCATTTGGTGCATCGATAACGATAAACGAAGCAGAACTGCCTTCTCTGATTCCATAATCACTGAGATACAGGGTTTTTGCTCCATTTACCGTGATGTAATCCAGAGCATTCCAAATCTGTTCCACACTCATCAGATGGCTGATATGGATAGCAAAATCCAGCTGGTTCATCAGGTTGCCATTTCCGAGCGGATACCACGGATCCGAGATGGAATCCTGTCCCAGACTCACATTCACGCCTGCTGCAGTCAGTTCATCAATTCTGGTAAGCCCCCTGCGTTTCGGATAGTTGTCATATCTTCCCTGAAGATATGTATTTTCCGTCGGACAGGAGATGCAGTTAATTCCGGACTGTGCAAGTTTACTCATAAGTTTGAATGCATAGGCATTATTATAAGAGCCCATGGCACAGGTATGGCTTGCCGTCACCCGGTCCTTTAATCCTGAAAAATATGCTTCTGCCGCTATCATTTCCACGAATCTTGACTGATCATCATCGGTTTCATCGCAGTGGATATCAACCAGTTTGTCGTATCTGCAGGCAAGTTCAATGGCTTTCTTTACCGACTTTACACCATCTTCCCTTGTAAACTCATAATGCGGAATACCGCCAACTACATCTGCTCCCATTTTAAGTGCCTGTTCCACCAGCTTGTCACCATCACGGTATGCATACATTCCTTCCTGTGGAAATGCAATAAGCTGGATATCGACTTTGTCTTTTACCTCTTCCTTTACCTCCAGCATTGCCTGAAATGCCGTAAATTCAGGATCTGTTACATCGACATGCGTTCTGATATACTGCACCCCGCTTCTCATTTCCGTTAATATTCCTTTATATGCTCTTTTCTTAATATCTTCTTTGGATAACTGATGCTTTGAGCCGGACCATTTTTCAATCGCCTCGAACAGAGTTCCGGATGCCGTTTCCTCTGCCGGAATATCCGCTGTATACACATAGTCAAGATGGATATGGGATTCCACATATGGCTCACATACCAGCCTTCCTCCCAGATCCACAATCTCGGCATCGCTGTATTTTCCGGCACTGTCTTTTGCAATCCTGATTATTTTTTCTCCCTCAGTTACGATATCATATAAACCTTCTCTATGTCTTAATTTTGCATTTTTATATGCTATTATTTTTCTCATATTCTTATCCTCTTTTCTTATCCTATTCTTCTCGAACGATATGCTATAATTTCTTTTACGATATAAGTACCAAGTGTAAGAATAATCAGGTACATTGCTGCTACTGCTATGGTCGGATCCATATATGTATTTAATCTTTCCCACATAACAAGAGGCAGAGTTTTGGTATCTGCACCGGATATAAAGAGGGAAGCGGCTACTTCGTCAAGGCTGGTTACAAACGAGAACAGCACGGACGAAATCAAAGATGGCTTTACAACAGGAAGCACGACCTGGATAAATGCTTTTGCAGGGGAACATCCCATGCTCATGGCTGCAAGTTCCAGATTTGGATTTACACCGCCAAGTCCGGAACTCATGGTTACGAACACCATAGGTAAAGCCAGCAGGGTGTGCGTCAGTATTAATCCTGTAAAGGTATTCGTCAGTCCTACTTTGGAAAAGGTTGAATACAATGCAACACCTATAATAACAACCGGAATTACCATTGGGGATATCATCAGTCCCATAAACAACCCTTTTCCTTTGAATTCCAGCTTCTGCATGGCAACCGCCGCCAGTGTTCCAAGCACAGTTGCCACTACTGCAACGATAACTGCAATAACAAGAGAACGAGTCAGTCCTACCACCCACTCACTGTTTTCCCAGAATTTGTCGATCCATTTTGTCACGAATTCAGGTATTGGATAGGTAAAATAATTCAGTGATGTAAATGCCTGCGGTATAACGATAATCGCCGGCAGCACGATAATAAATACCAGTAAAAAAACAATAACTGTAAGCATATTCCGTCCCTCCTTACGCTTTTCTTGTAAACAGCTGGTCGCCGACAAATTTATACGCAACCGCAACAAATGCCATAACGATTACGAATAATTCCACAGACAATGCTGCCGCTATATGCCAGTTCATGTTGTCCATATTCTGCTGAATCAGATTGGAAACCATCATATCCTGGCTTCCGCCGAGTAATGCCGGTGCAATATAGAAACCCAGTGCCAACACAAACACCATCATGCATCCTGATACAATCCCCGGTACGGACAGCGGAAGAAATACGGTTCTGAAATTTGTTACCGGCTTTGCTCCCATTCCTTCTGCTGCCAGTGTAAGATTTCCGTCAATTTCCGCCATAACTGACTGCATACTGAGGAACATCTGTGGGAGAAGAATGTGTGTCAGGCTGATCACAACTGCGATTGAATTATATAACAATACCAGCGGTTCATCGATAATACCAAGTTTCATAAGCAGAGTATTCAATAATCCGTTTTTTGCCAGTATAATCTGCCATGCAAAAATTCTTACCAGCATACTTACCCAGTACGGAACTAGCACTCCGCCGGTTACAAAGGTCCGGATCCATGATTTTTTTGACCGCACAGACAGATATGCCATCGGATATGCGATTAATACCGTACACACAGTAACAATAACTCCTGTCTTTAATGTATTAAATAATACTTTGGTATAAAGCGGCTGGGCTACAACCGCTTTCAGATATTTCAAGGTAAATCCGTTATCATCATAAATGCTTCTCTGGAAAATATTAACCAGGGCAATTACCATTGTCAGCACTACAAACAGCAGCGGAATAAACAGCAAGAGCCATTTTGCCTTATTTTTCATCGCAGTTCCTCCTTTCTGACACAGCTTTATCTTATTCTACCAGCCATGCATTAAAGCGTTCTTCTACTTCTGTCAGATGCTCTGCCCAGTATTCATTGCTGATATAGGTCTGATTTGCCATCTGGCTGTCTGTCTGGCCGATTTTCTTCTGTAAATCTTCGGATAATAATGCAGTTGCATCGTTATTAGTTGAGCCATATGGTATTTTCTTTGAAAATGCTGCCTGTGACTCACCACGGCTGATGTATTCAATAAATTTCATTGCCATTTCTTTATGCGGAGCACCCTTCGGAACAACCCAGCCTGCAGCAATTCTAAGTCCCTGATTGTAGCTAAGTCCTACCGGTGCACCTTCGTCTGCAGCAGTCAGTATTCTTCCGCTCCATGCCAGTGCCAGGTCGGTTTCTCCTGTACTTAACATCTGTGATGGCTGTGCCCCTGCCGTCCACCATACAATATCATCTTTGATTTCATCGAGTTTCTTAAATGCCCTGTCCAAATCAAGCGGATATAATTCATCCAGTGATACACCGTCTGCCAGCAGAGCAGCCTCAAGAACCGTTACCGGATACTGCCACATTGCCCTTTTTCCCGGATATTTCTCTGTATTCCAGAAATCAGCCCAGCTCTGTGGTGCAGTTTCTTCTGTATATACATCTGTATTATAGGAAATAACGGATGAATACACTTCCGCACCCATTACATATTCGAGCTGTACACTCGGCTCTATCTTTTCGGTTACGACATCATAGTCAATCGGTTCAAGATATCCTTTGCTTCCCGCATATGCGCCCCAATATGCATCGCAATTCATAACATCCCATTCTGTCGTATCATTTTCTACCATGGCAATTAATTTTGCATAATCAGATGGAGTTACTACCGTAACATCACAGTCATAGGCTTCTTCAAACGGCTTGATATTCGCTTCAATTCTCGCATCTGTATTTGTTCCGCCCCAGTCTACAAATACCAGTTTATTTTTATGTGTACTTTTTCCGCTGCTGTTTCCACATCCGGATAACATACAGGTTGCCATCACTCCAGTCATAAACAATGCAAATAATTTTTTTCTCATCATAATTTATTTCCTCCTATTCATAAATAATTGAAACATCCTGTGATCTGAAATAGAATGGTACTTTGTCCGGATTTTCCAGATGCCGGAACTCTCCTACCTTCAGATTAATATTTAACAGTTTATCTCCGGCACTTGCCTTTATTTTTACCCTGTCCCCGAGATAAACACTTTCGTCCAGTTTTACAAAGAATTTATTCTTTTCGGTCTGACCGTCATCCAGATGGATACTTTCCGGACGCAGTGTAAAAATGGCTTTTGTCTGATCCTTTCGGATATACTGGTTATCCACCAGCAATGTCATCGGAGTTTCGGAAATATTGGTTGTTCCCATGACTTTCGTCTGCTCACCGGCATCCTCATATGTAATGTCTTTCATTTCTATAATATTGGTTGTTCCCATAAATTCTGCAACAAAGCGGTTGCTTGGATGTTCGTAGATTTCATCCGGAGTCGCAAACTGCTGGACTCTTCCCTCGCTCATAATGCAGATTTTATCCGACATTGCAAATGCTTCTTCCTGGTCGTGAGTAACACTGATGGTTGTAATTCCCAGTTCCTTTGTAATTCGCTTGATTTCAAACTGCATATCGTGCCGCAGATTCATGTCCAATGCTCCAAGCGGTTCATCCAAAAGAAGCAACGGCGGATTATATACAATCGCTCTTGCCAGCGCCACACGCTGCTGCTGCCCACCACTGAGCTGTTTTGGATATCTTTTTTCCAGCCCGGTTAATTTCACGGTTGCAATCATGTCTGCTACCCTTTTCTTTATCTCGTCCTTTGGCACTTTCCTCAGTTTTAAAGGATATGCGATATTATTTTCCACTGTCATATGAGGAAATAATGCATAATTCTGAAATAACATTCCTATATTTCTTTCGTGTGCTTTTTTATACGCGATATCTTCGCCATTAATATGAATAGAACCATCACTGTTTCCTTCAAATCCCGCGATAACTTTTAAAAGTGTTGTTTTTCCGGAGCCGCTTGAACCAAGGATGGTAACAAACTCCCCCGGAAGACATGTCATGTTAATTCCATGCAGCACCTTAAAATCGGCATAGTATTTGGAAATATTAATGATGTCCAGCTTCTGACCTATATTCATATAGTACCTCCTTTTCCTAAAAGAAAAAGGCGCTGGAAAACATTCCTGTTTTCACAACGCCTTTGTTGTCATTTGCTTTATTGACCTAAATCATATCAGATAGATTCTTTTCTGTCACTGTGCATCTTGCACTATTTTTTATTTTAATTAACAACATTTTGCACATTGTCCAACAGAATTGCAAATAGTAACATACTATTATCATAACAAACAGGAGGTATTGATATATGAATAAATATTTAATGACCAACATGACCTGGAAAGAATACGAAGCAAAGAAAGACCGCATTTTAATTCTTCCCATTGGTTCTACGGAACAACATGGCCCGCATCTTCCTTTATCGGTAGATGCCGTAATTGCTGAAAAGATTGCTTTAAAATTTGCAGAAAAAGTAGATGGAATTGTCGCTCCGACACTCAGCTATGGTTACAAATCAAAACCTCTCAGCGGGGGCGGACCGCTTTTTCCCGGAACAATCGATTTAAACGGCATTACCGTTATGAATCTGGTCTGTGACCTTTTAGAAGAATTTATTAAGGATGGCATTACAAAGATTTTCATATTAAATGCTCATTTTGAAAATGAAGCTTTTATTCTGGAAAGTGTAGACCTTGTATCTCAGAAGCATCCTGAAGTGACAATCATCGAATCAAACTGGTGGGATGTTTTATCCCAGGACACCATCGACAAAGTATTTTCTGAGGTTGCTTTTCCCGGATGGGCATTTGAACACGCCGCAATTACCGAAACTTCCCTGATGATGTATCTCGCCCCGGAACTGGTACGCGAGGATAAAATCTCTGATGAAATGGGAGCTGAACCTGCAGCCTATGTAAAATATCCAATTGTAGAAGGAATGGTTCCCGCAAGCGGTGTTCTGGCCCCGGCAGTGTCTTCTTCCGCCGAAAAAGGTAAATTAATGACCGACGAAGCCATTTCTGCATTTATCGAAATTGTAGACAGAAATTTTTAATACAAAGGAGGAGTTTTATGGAACAGAAATATTGTATTACTATTGCAAGACAGTTCGGAAGTCTCGGCCGTCAGATCGGAAAACAACTTGCCAAAGAACTGGATATCGCCTACTACGACAGAGAACTGCTTGAACACGCTGCAGAATCCATGGGACTTCCGGTTTCTTCACTCGCCGATCTTGACGATAAGATGTCCGGTACATTCCAGAAAATGCTGTACCCCTTGGGAATCAGTTCCTCTGCCACCCAGAGCAAGCTGTTTGAAGTACAGAAAACCATGATTTTAGATGCAGCCAACAAAAGTTCCTGTGTCATTGTCGGCAGGTGTGCAGATTATATTTTGAAAAATTTTCCCAATGTACTGAATGTATTTGTTTATGCAGATTATGAACAACGTCTTTCAAACTGTATCAGCGACCTTCATTTATATCCCGAAGAAGCAAAGCACCTGATGAACAATGTCGATAAAGCACGCAGGCTTTACCATAAATTCTATACCGGCTGTGACTTTGATGGCATTGCCGGAAAACATATTTTAATCGACAGCGGTGCATTTGGCCTGGATGGATCGGTTGCCCTTCTGAAAAAAGCAGCCAGTCAGAAATTCGTATTGTCGAACCCATAAAAATATGATATACTCCTTTTTGCTGTCACTCCCATACTGACGCAGAAGGGAGGTGTAGCCATATGTCAACACTGTTTTCGTTTGTCATATCAGTTGCCGCTAGTGTGGTTGCTTATTACATATGTAAGTGGTTGGATAACGACAAGAATGACAGCAACAAATAAATAAGCACAGAATCAAAAAAGAGCATCCAATATCTCGGCAGGTTTGGATGCTCTTTCTGTGTAGTCACACAACACT
>ERZ772854.161-NODE-161-length-84114-cov-9.282944_pt1 | contig 84114 bp, 77 predicted proteins | sample MGYA00580844_ERZ772854 | MGnify/ENA primary metagenome ERZ772854 (study PRJEB29015, sample SAMEA2737727) | human gut metagenome | biome: human gut; feature: human-associated habitat; material: faeces | place: China | collected 2012 ...
GGTGTAAATATTTAGATATGCTCATAGAAGGGAGAATTGGAACCAGAGCAGGTTCAGAACATTATGGACAGTATGATAAAAAAATTGTATGACATGGAACTGGAAGAACTGGGACGGAGCGGCTGGCAGGATGAAAAATTACTGTCAGAAGTCAGAAAACTTCTGGAAAATAACAAGGCTTCTATCCAGGTTGAAGATAAAACTGGACGAGAAGGCGTTGATCTGGCATTTGCGATTGCTGAGATAGGAGAAGAAATTGGGTTTACACAAGGATTCAAATGTGCCTTTCAGCTTTTTATGGAATGCAAAAGGGAATAGGTTCAAATGATACAAGGTGTTAAAGAGAAGGCTATGCGTGGGGAATACGCATAGCCTTTTAAAGAGTCTTTATAAATTCGATTAATGCAAGCTGTTGTTCTTCTGAGAGGGCTGTAGAAGCCTCCAGTAATTGTGCCTGAGTTTTGGTAAGGGTATAAGGCATTTCACTCTCTGCAAAGAACTGAGAAAGCGTAATACCGAAAGCATTACATATTTTTTCAAGTGAGGGAATAGAAGGTAATAGCTTTTTTCGATACCAGGATGAAATTGTAGATTGTGTCAAACCAGACTCGGTAGCAAGCTGGTATTCGGACCAACCTTTTTGATTACGATAGTGTGTAATACGATCCAGTACAGGAACCACGGTATCACCAACTTTCTGTATAATATATCGTTAATTTTAGACGATAATGCGTTGCAAATTAATATGTAGTGTCGTATAATTTTAACGAAAGAATTTGAAAAACGTATATGAAACCATAGAATAGACAGAAAGCTTAGGGGGGGACACAGATGAGGGATATAGAAATACATTATAATCCGTATAAAATGAAAACCACGATGCGTATAGAAGGTATTGATGTATGCCAGAGCAGTGATTATAGCAGTATCAAAGAGTTTATTGAGCATAACATTCCTTTGCAGACGTGGATTGAGCCGATTCCATATTTGAATTGGAATGGGTTTGTCGATGAGATTTCTGATCCTGAGAATAATGATGAAGTCCATATTATTTTTTCTGGTCGTAAGATTGATTTTCAAGACTTGCAATACGCTATAGAGGCTCAAAATGCAAAGCGTTCAGAAGATACCCGTGTTAGATATCAATATGAACATAAAAAAGTGTTGGATGATAAGATTCTCTCTCAGAATATTGAGGAAGTAGTACGTGAATTGAAATCTGATAGGTTTCGAAAACTGGTGAAGCAGAGAAAAACGCAAGGTCTGAATGAAAAGTACAAGGATTTGGATACAAATTATAAAAGGGCAAAAGAAAATGAATTTTATATTGTATTTGCTGGAGTATATAGTTCTGGAAAATCTACCTTGCTGAATGCCTTGATACGTCACGATGTTTTGCCAACCAGTAGTCAGACTTGTACATCTAAAAATTGTAGAATTAAACATAATCCTTCATTGAAAAATAAGATTGCGTTGACTTGTTATGACGATGATAAGAATGTTGTTATTCCAAAACAGATTTTTGATACTGACAAAGAATGTGCAGAAGAATTTTTAAAAATTTCTCCAGTGGAAGAGACAGAGATTCAAGAGTTGTATATAAATGTGAGTACAATGGAACTGGAGGTGGACTTGTCTCATTTATACCCGAAAGATGTAAGTGATGATAAATTTACTATTGTTTTAATTGATACACCTGGTATGGATAGTGCTCAGTCAAGCAAGAATGGTAACAATCGACATGCGGAGACGGCTTTAGAAGCAATTGGTATGGACAGTAAACCAATGATTCTTCTTTGTGCAGATGCGAATAAGTATGAAGATAAGAGTATTGGCGAATTTATGCGCGAAATAATTGAGCAATCTAAAAAGGAAGAAAGCGGATTCAATGACAGATTCTTATTTTTGATGAATAAGAGTGATGCAATAGAGTATAAGAAACAGTATAAAGAGTCAGCGGAGAATACCAAAAAGCGATTTGCAGAGTATTTAACAGATCCTTCAAAATGGAATATCGGGGGAGACGAGGAAGAAATGCAGCGAATGGCAGAGGATGCTTCGCATTTTGTTCCTAGGATTTTTATGACAGCAGCGCGTGTGGCATATGCAATTGAAAAAGAGGCTATTGAAGAAGATGATGATGACAGTGAAATGGATGCACTCTATGAGACATATAGAGCATTTAGAAAAAAAGTGTGTAAATCAACTCCAGATCCAGATTATTGCCTTGCAGAATATTGCGATATACCGAATTATCGGAAAAGCGAAATTGAGATAGAATATAAAAATTCTCTTCAAAAAGATAAGGTTCAGGCAACTAAACTTCAGTGCGGACTTGTTTCTGTTGAGTCTGCAATTAAGGATTACATAAATCGTTATGCCTATCCTATCAAGGTACGTGATTTGTTAGAAACTTTTGAGGACATACTGGATGATGTAAACAGCTTTACAAATGCAACCCTTGCACGATTGAAACAGGCTAAGGTAGAACTGGGGGAAAAGAATGGCGAGAGAAAGGAGGTAAGTCGAAGAAAAGAAAACGCCGAAGAAAAAATTGCAGCTCTAGAAATAGCACAAGAAAAAATCAGGGTGAAATTAGATGAGTTGGATAGTATTCATTTTGATTCTGAGAAGCTAGGGAATGCAATAAAAGGATTTATCAGAGAAACAAATGAAAATACTGACATCCAATATTTCCGTGAGCATATATATAGTGGGGTAAATACTGGGCAAAAGTCTCGGAATGAAGTAGAGGCAGATATTAGTTCAAGAATTTATCGTATAAAAAGACTTTTTGACAGTAATTTATGTAAAACGAATGAAGTTTTGGAAGACATGAAAAAACAATATGACAATCAGATTCAACGAATATTTAACGTGGTTAGAGATTCTGTCGCAGAGCTTGAAAATGCAGGTGTGTTTAGTCAAGGCGAATATAAATTTACGGACAGTGTTTGGTGGAAAGTCACTTTGGGAAACATATCTTCAGATCAACTGATTTCTGACGTTAGAGTTAGCATTGTTGATCGGACAACAAGAACAAGGAGAGTTCGTAATGCTAAGAAAGATGAATGGGGTTCAAGCTGGAATCCATTTAAAAAATTTGGTTCACTCTTCATGGAATCTGAGGTGGAAGTCGAGAAAAAAGTAGATGGTTCATATAAAACAACGCAGATTATGAGCCGAATTATTAACTATACAAGGGATATAGAGGAAAAAGGTAAGCAAATGCAAAATAGTTTTGTAGAGAATTTAGATAAGCAAAAGGAAAAAGTAAATGAATTAGTAGACCGTATTCTTAAGGAGGTAAGTAATTTCTTAGAAGATATTAGAAATCAGGAGATGCGAATAGAAAGTCTTGGAGGGTCTATTATACAGTTAGATGAAGAAATTCGGAACTGTAATATAACATATGCATGGCTTAATTCTTTAAAAAGAAAAATAGAGGAGGTATGATTATGTTTGTATCATTTGAAGAAAGTGAATTAAATAAAGCGATTTTAAAGAAAGATTATTATTGGTTAAAAGCAGCTGTTCTTAATACAATATGGAATGATCCTACATTTGAACATGGGGAAACTGAAGAACTCTTAGAAATTCTAAGAAATGAAGTCCCTGATATTTTTAAGACAGAAGAAAAGGTACCATCGGAGGAAAAAGAACCTTTAGATCGTTCATTATGGGATAAGAAATATTTTAGCGATCTTACGTATTATCTTCGAGAGAACTTTGCTGAGAGTAGGCTGGCTCATATCAAAGAAGTAGGAAAAGCGGTATATCAAAAACCAGAGCAAAAGCAAGCTGAAAAAGAAAATCCCAAGAGCCCGGTTGCTCCTAAAAAGGAGAAAACAGAAAGCACTAATCAGGAAAAGCCTGGAAATTTTCACCTGACCGGAATGATAGTGGCAGTAATCGTTCTGGTAATTATTCTGATACTGCTAATTCGGAATCTGATAAAATGAAGAAGGAGATACGAATGGAAAGTGATGTCCATGTAAAGAATCCACTAGTATTGGATGATTTATATTCTGCATTTAGAGCAGCGGATCAGATCGTTTTAAAGAAATATCTTTATAAACTTTCAGATTCCTCATGCTTGGAAATGGATAGGGATTTGCAGTCCATTAAGGTTGGCGGCAATGTTTCACTTTATCGGGTTGCACAAATTGTTTATGATAAGAATGAAAATATCCAAGACAAGCTTACAACTGTTTATTCTTCAATTCTATCATTGGGGAATTATGGCATAGTCATGCTGGTTAATGGACACAAGGAATCTGTTGATTTGTTTTTGGGTGTTGTAACAAGAAATTTGGAAATTCGTGCAGAAAAAAATCAGCTTTTTGCAAATGATAAAGAACTAGGGGATAGTGGGAAAGTGCTACGTGACGCCTTTGTAGGAAATTTTCCGGGAATAAAAATGCGTCCAGTGAAAAAAGTATCAGACGGTAGGCAGGGTATAGGACTGGCTGATTCGATGAGCAAAGAAGAAATTCTAAAAGAATCTTTTCAGAATGCAAAATGTATAGCGGCAGTCAGTAGTATACCTGCAATGCGAAATTCCAGTAAGTATAAAAATGAGGAATTTGTCCAGGGGTTAGAGAAATTAATAGATACCATGCGAGAAAAGGAATACTCAATGCTTATTATTGCGGATGCAATGGACAATAGTAAGATTGAGGAAATGTGTGCGAATTATGAGGATCTTTATTCGCAGTTAGTACCATTTAAAACCTCTTCACAGACGCTTAATGTGCAGAAATCCAGTACGGATACAAATGGAATTATCAAAGGTGTTACAAATACGACAAATGAATCAATAGCAAAATCATTATCACATGGCACTTCTGTATCAAAGACTCATACCAATAGTGTTGGGGGTGGAGGAAGTGTAGGGCTGAAATTTGTTGGAGCAATGGCTTCTTATGCTCATGCAACTTCAAATACAAACACTAAAACAACCGCAGATATTAACACAAAATCATCTGGAACTGCAAAATCGCTGACTGAGCAAAATTCTGTAGCAAAATCTCTTTCTACGACAAATGGAGAATCTATTCAGCTTAATTATGAAAATCGAGCTGTGAAGACACTATTGGAGCGGATTGATGAGCAGATCAAGCGAATGCGGACGTGTGAAGATTTTGGCATGTTTGATACTTGTGCATATTTTGCCGCAAAAGATTATAATGTTGCAGTCGCAGCAGCAAGTGCATTTAAATCTTTGACAAGAGGAGATAATTCATCGGTAGAAGCTTCATATGTAAATGTCTGGAAAAAGGAAGAAGATATTAAACTTATGAAAGAGTATCTTATGCGCCTCTACCATCCGGAATTTTTGTCTATTGTCGATGAAAATCATAGTTATCGCACAACAGCTGCAATGCTTATAAGCGGAAAAGAAATGGCTTGTCAGATGGCATTGCCACAAAAATCTGTTGCAGGTGTACCTGTTGTAGAATGTGCGGAATTTGGACGAGAGGTAGTTTCTTTATCTGGTAGTGACAATGAAAAAATTTCTATTGGAAAGATCTATCATATGCATGAAGAGAAAAATAATAAAGTAGAGCTGGATGTAAAATCACTGACAGCGCATACGTTTATTACTGGGTCAACTGGTTCTGGAAAATCGACAACAATTTATAAACTGCTAAAAGAATTGTCGGAGGTAGGTATAGGTGATTCAGATGAGACGGTAAAATTTATGGTAATTGAACCTGCAAAAGGGGAATATAAGAATGCTCTGGCAAATAATGAGCAATTTGATCTTCATGTATATGGGACAAATCCTAAACTAACACAATTGTTACGGATTAATCCATTTAAATTCCCAAGTGATAAGATTCATATTTATGAGCATTTGGACAGGTTGATTGAGATTTTTAATGTTTGTTGGCCTATGTATGCAGCAATGCCAGCTGTATTAAAAGCTGCAATGGAGAATGCTTATCGTGCTGCTGGTTGGAATCTTGTTAAGTCAGAAAATAAGCATGGGGATATTTTCCCAAGTTTTGTGGATGTTGCGATTGAAGTAGAAAAATACATAAACAAAAGTGAATATTCTGCTGAAAATAAAAGTAATTATAAGGGTTCGCTTCTTACGCGATTGGAATCATTAACAAATGGAATCAATAGTATGATTTTTACAGCAGATGATATAGATGATAAAAATCTGTTTGATGAAAATGTAATTATTGATTTAAGCCGTGTTGGATCAAGTGAAACAAAAGCATTGCTCATGGGAATCTTGGTACTGAAATTACAGGAATACCGAATTGCACATTCGGATGAAAGTGATTGTGATTTACGGCACGTTACAGTTTTGGAAGAAGCGCATAATTTGCTTAAGAGAACCAGTACGGAACAAAGTTCAGAGTCTTCTAATTTATTGGGAAAATCGGTTGAAATGCTGGCAAATGCAATTGCAGAAATGCGTACATATGGTGAGGGATTTATTATAGCAGATCAGTCTCCTGGATTATTGGATATGTCAGTGATTCGAAATACAAATACTAAAATCATTATGCGACTTCCAGATTCTTCGGATCGTGAACTGGTAGGAAAAGCGGCAGGGTTAAATGCTGACCAGATTGTAGAATTGTCGAAGTTGCCATGCGGAGTGGCTGCGGTATATCAGAATGACTGGATGGGACCTGTTCTGTGTAAAATTAAGAGTGCAGAGTTGAAAGAACAAAGATTTATAGAAGTAGCTGATGTGGCAGAGCAAAGGAAAAATGATATTCTGCTTGATCTGTTGGATTCTGAAATCGGAAAGAAATTGGATGATTTGACGCTAAAAGAGGCATTAAAACAAAGCGCTCTAAAAGCTGAATTGCCAGCAGAGAAAAAAGTAGAATTGTTAGATTTTCTTTCGGCAGAAAGGAATACTGAGCGTATAAAATTGTTGGCTTCAATGGTTTTTGACTATTTTAGAAATACAAAGGAAATACTTGAAAAATCAGCAAGCGAAATGTCAGTTGAAGATGTAAGGATGGTGCTTACGGCAGAACTGGAGCCTTCAATCATAGAATATGATGATGAAAAGATAAATCTTTTGATTATGCTGATTATGAAAGAGTATGTAAACCGCTATTATGTAGATTATCCGGTATGGAGAGAATTTGCTTCATATGTAGGAAGGGGGAAGATTGTATGAGCGGATTCTGCGAAACTGATATATCCGGTGAACGTAATGGAATGGAAACAAAAAATGAAGCAAATGAGATAAAACTACAGGAAAGGGAAAGACCGGAATGGAGTTACCTGGCAGATACTTCTTCATTGTCAGATGCGTCAGAATTTGATTCTGCGTTAGAAAAGGTTGGTTTTTTATCAGAAGAGACTGAAAATCAGAGCAACAAGAATATTGAAAAGTTACCTAGTGAAAAATATGGTGAGTTTTTAGAAAAAGGAGATGATGGAAAGTATTACGACAAAGAAACTGGCAAGGAATATGCTTCTATAGAGGAATGGGAAAAAGCCCAGATAACGTTGGCTAAACGCTATGACAGTACAGCAGAGTTTTATGAAAATAAAGCTAAGAAAGAATGGGCTCGATTTAAAAATTCAGAAGAAAATGGAGAGGCACCAAGTGAAAAATGGGAACATTATAAAACCTCTCAGGAGTGTTATGCCAAAGCCAAAGAATATAGAGAGAAAGGGGAGAGGCAGTGGGAAAAATTGGGTATGGAAAGAAGTGATTGAATCTAAAATTTAAACGGTTGTTGTATAGCAGTTTGCGAATGCGGATCTTTTTCCAATATTTTTCAGCGAAAGGAGAATGATACTATGTCGAAGAAAAGAAAAAATTTATTTATTATGCTACTTATTGCTGTTTTAACGATTATTATGGCAGTTCCTGTATCTGCGACAACGACTAAGCAGAGGAAAAAGGCTTCATTAAAGCTATTTAATAAGGTTTATAGTACTTTTCCATTTGGAACGGAAAGCACATATGATTATACTTTGGACATTAATAATGATGGATATCCGGAACATATTAAATATGTTGAACATGCATACGATGTGTCAAAAACTGGAAATATAATCTACATTTATACTATTGATAATAAATATAAGACAAGAAAGTATGTATTTAATGATGTTACAAGTACAATATATCGTTCTGGAAAGTATCTGATTTTTGAAAAAATGGATGGTAAGTATAAAGGACATAACAAATACACATATAAGGTTTATAGTGTGAAAAACGGCAAATTGAAACTGGTTAAAAATAAAAAGTATTCTACTGTAACTTATGTGGGCTATTTTAAGAATGGTAAGAAATGTTCTTATGATACGTATTATAACGTTGTGGGTAAATTGACAAGATACACTCTTAAATCAAGCAGCTATTGGAGCAAATTGTTTAATGCAACCAGAAACTTTGGGTAAAAGAAAATAGAAGATAGCAGTTCCTTATATTCTTAAATGGGGCAAAATTGTGGGCATGTCATTATGACATGCCCTGATTTGTTTTTATCTGCATTAGAGTTCCGAAGCATTCAAAATATAATTCTCCAAAGCCATTCGGCTGATCTTCCAGGTAGCCCCCATACGGAATCCCTTAAGGCTACCGTCATTAAGCAATTCATAAACCCTGTTCTTTCCCACTCCAAGATACTCAGCAACTTCTGAGACACTTAAAACAGTCAAAATAGAATTTTCCTTCCCTGCAGGCACTGAATTAGATGTGGTTGACATAATTGTTACCTCCTGTTTGATATTTGGTTTTACTTATATGTGAGCAAGGTTAGTTTTGTAAGAAATAAATATAAGCAGAACAGTCCTGTAAAAATGCTATAGATGAATTTCAAATGCCATATAAAGTTTTTTTCAAGCTCAAACACTTATATGAACCGTAACTGGAGCTATTGAGAGCTGATATGAGCAGATTGTAAGCAAAAGTGTATATTTATAGAAATCTCATAGGTTTAAATAGAGCATTCCCAAGTTGCTTACAAACTGTCATGCCATGCTCCCAGAGTGACCAGTTTAGCTTGAATAAACTATGTATCAGTATGGAATTTATCGGAAAGGAAGAATAATGCTTATAAATATAGATTCTAACAAATATAAGGATATGACACTTGCTTCATTACATATGGGACTGATTGCTGATCGTTTTAAGAAGAGGCAAAGTATTAAAGACTTAACCATAAAAGAAATTATAGAGAGCGTTGGAAATAATGGACAGGCTTTTTGCAGGGCTTTATTAGATGGTGGAACAGATGAGGAAAACTTTGTAGGACAGACACTTTTGGTATTGGAATTTGATGGTGATCTGAAATATCGTGAGTTTAAAGAAAAATGTGAAAAATATAGCTTGTCCTATGCTTTTACATATAAAACACTTGGAAGCTGTGCAAACCAAAAGGGATTTGGAGCTGTTTTTTTGATGGATCGTTGGATAAAGAATCCTGCACTTGCGAAAGCTGCTAATATTCTGCTAAGGGCATTTTTTTCACCTGTGGGTGCAGAATGCCTTAATTTAGGCGGGTATTTTCTCGGAGGAAAAGGGATAATAGAGAAGAAGCCGTATGCAAAAATTAATATTGTGGAGCTTGCAAGGAATCTGGAAATTTATTATAGGGAGACAAAGGGGCGTAATAATAGTAAGGAACTAAAAAGACTTGGAAAAAAGAGCGGGATATGTGTTAAGAACGGAGAACTATGTATTTACAATGAGAATGAATTTGATTTAGAAGGAATTGAAGACAAAATTAATGATAACGGCATAATCATGCTTCCATATAGCGAAGGCAAAGCGTGTGAGGGAGATTCTGCGAAAGAGCAGAAAATAAGAAAGGATATTCCAACACTGACCGGATATAACCAGGAATCATTATGTAAACTATGTCCTCTGTTAAATGACTTTGTTAATGGAGAAGACATACATTATGATCAGGAGTTCCTTCTTGTGACCAGTCTGGTACATATAAAAGGTGGAAAAAAATTATTTTTTGATAATTTGCAGAAACGTACTGGTAAATGGAACCATACTTTAAACCAGAATAGAAAACATAATATATTAAATGGCAGCCCTATGTACTGTGAAAATTCAAAAACAACCTGTCCATATTATAATAACTGTAAAGGTAAATCCCTCTATGACAAAGCAAGCAGGAAAATCAGAAAATTAGAAAATACAGAGGTTTTTTACAAAATTGATAAATGTGTATCTGTGCTTAAAAAAATGCTTGAGGAAGCGGTAGCTGCCAGAAATGCAGATATCCACATTATAAAAGCACAGACGGCTTTAGGAAAAACGGAACAGTACGCTGAGATTGTAAAAAACTGGATAGGTAAGAAATTTATCATAGCAGTGCCTACAATCAAGCTGCAGCGTGAGGTGGCTGAAAGAATAGAAGCCAAAGGTGTTGAGTGTGAAATAACAGAAAGTATGTATACCAAGATTGCACAATTAGGTCTTCCGGATTTAGAGGAGAAACTTAACAAGGACTTTTCCAAGGGGTTCACCAAGAGAGGAAAAAAGACCATACTGGAATATAAAAAGGAACATATGGATGAACTATCCCCAAGACAGTTAGAGATATTTAACGAGATACTGAAAAAAAGAAAAATAGGCTACAGCGGAGCGCGGTGTATTGTTACGACACATGCGCTTTTTTTAATGAAAGAATTATACAAAATGCAGGACTATGAAATTATCATTGATGAAGACCTGCTTATGACATTATTTCATTTTACAAGTAGTTTACCGCTGTCAGATATTGAGAAATTATTGGAACTGCCATTTATAGATGCGGATAATAGAGAGCAGCTTGAGAGAATTTTAGAACTGGATAATGAAGAAACCATTCAGGTCAATTTCACCAGTCTGTCAGAATCAGTTTTGGAAAAGCTGTATGAGCAAAGAAATGAGTTTACAGGACCGGTTCCAAAGTTGTTTGATAGTACCCATGTTATCATGTGCAAAAATAAGAAGGAAATTGTGTTTATTAAGAAGTATGATTTCGGAGACTGTAGTAAGATGACTATATTATCAGCAACTGCTGACAGAGCTTTATATGAGGATTACTTCTCTGGAAAAACCATTAATTTCAGAGAAGTATACAAGGCTGAATATAAAGGAAAGGTGCTCCAGTACACGGCACATACTCTCAGCAGAGCTTTTTTCAATAAAAATGGAGGGACAGATGTTCTGGAAGAGATAAAGGAAAAGTATATCGGGGATATTCCGATTATCACCTTTAAAATGCTGGCACCAGACTCAGAAATTCATTTTGGTAAGACGGAGGGATTTAATGTATATCGTGGAATGGATATAGCTGTAATAGGTACACCACATAATTCACCAGTTCTGTATAAAATGGTAGGAGCAATGCTTGGATACGATACAAGTGGCAGCTTACACAGATACCGTGTGGAAAGAGGTGGATATAGTTTCCCTATGATGAGCTACGCTGATAAGAAAATGAGAAATATGCAGCTCTTCTTCATTGAGTCAGAATTGGAACAGGCTGTGGGAAGAGCAAGACTTTTAAGAGAGAATTGTACCGTATATGTTTTTTCTAATTACCCCTGCCAGCAGGCTGAAATTATTGAGAATCCATATCTGAGAGTAAAAACAGAAGAGGATACAGAGAAAAACGAAGATGAAATAATCCAGAATGAGACGATGGAATATTAAGAATAAATTCTTCAGAAACATATATGTGGCGGACTCTGATCGAACAGGGTTGACAGTCATCCCTTAAAATATTATAGGCAACATACTTAAAATGATAATATGGAGAGGAATATACGAATCGGGCACTGCCAGGATTGATACATCTGCCTGGCAGTTAGCCAGAAATATTATAATTTCTGGCTAGGCGGGAATCAGACACTTCGGTTGGACGGAGACATGTCTGGCAGTATCCCGGACATGTGTGTTTGGGAGAGGGCGTATATTCCGTGAAAGAGATGTTGAGAAGGTCACAAATGTCATTGGCATTTGTGACTATTGATTTGCTAAAAGCAATAATATGTTAATATGCGACATGGGTAGAAATGTTTGAAAATTTCAGTGGGAAGGATTGAGGCAAATGCATAAAGACCAGGCTCGCGCGAAGCGATAGAGCCTGGTCACCTAGGCATTTGTCTCAAGACTTTACAGTGAAATTTCTCAAAGATTTCTATCCGTGGAGCTGGTTATATTTAACTTGATAAGAGAAGGCTAATTATAATCTCCCACGAGGTTTTGGCACGATGCGATAGCAGAGTGACAATAACCGAGTCAATAAAACGAGGGCACTGATAATTACATTATTATTAGGCTACTTTTATGGATAAAGAAATGAAAAAGATTCATCTTCAAATTGTGCAATGGAAGATTATTATATTAGACAAAATAACTCATACATGGTAGAATAAATTTGTTATTATAATTGGTATCAGTAAAACACGATACATAAGAACCGGAACATATCTTCGCTTTAGTAAATTTTCTTTTTTTGTATAAATACTTTTTAAAACACAACTAAATACTTGCGTAATATACCTCTAATAAAATGCTGAGATTGAAGGTAAAATAAAACCAGTAATGATGAACGGAGGTGTATTTACTTGCAGATAGAAGAGTATGTTGCTGGGAATATAAAGGATTTATGCAAAAAACGTCATGTGAGTAAATACAGACTGGCACAGCTGACAGGAATTGCACAGTCTTCCCTTGGAAGGATTGTTGCAAATGAGAGTACACCATCATTACAGACGCTTGAAAAGATATGCAGTGCACTGGATGTAACACTGTCTCAGTTTTTCCAGGATGAAAAAGAAAATCATCTGACGGATAAACAGAATGAAGTGATGGAGATATGGAATGATCTGAGTGCTGATGAGCAGGCTGTTGTATTGGCAATGCTCCGAGGACTTAAGAAGTGAGGGAACAGTTCGGACGTATTTGTTTGACTGTTCCATTTTTGTCTGTAAGGAGAAGATGAATGCTGATAGAATGTAAATATTATGACGTTGCAGCTAAGGAAATGGAAGAACTGGATAAGCAGATAGCAGAAGAATCTGAGAATCTTTCTGAAGGAGAATTACAGCTGGAAAATGACCGGAGAGATTTTCAGTTAGCAGAAATTATCAGAAGCTTTAAAGAGAAGGAAAAAATGAAAGAGATTGTTCCTGATCCCGAGAAGATTGCTTTGTTTATCAGACTGCAGAGAGCTTCGATGGAACTGGCTAAGTTATTGGAATTGAACATTGTGACCATGAAAAAAGATGATGATACCTATGGGTATATTGAATTATCTTATGGAATTTCCTGGATTCTTTCAGATTCTCCGAAGATGTGTAAAAAGACAATGGCAATGTTATATGAGAATGCAGATCAGATTTGTTCTGAGGTAAAGGATAACTGTGTTGTACAAAGGTTTGAGTTCGAATTGGAGAAATAGAAACGATAGTGGCAATATCTTTGACTACAAGGTATAATATTACCACAAATCGGTATTTGAGGAGGCGAATGTAATGAAAAGTACGGACAAAATAATAGACTATTTGAAAAAGACTTATCAACCGGAATCGATAATTGTCTATGGTTCTTTTGCTGACGGAAGTGCAAATCTGAATAGTGACTTTGATGCACTTATTATTGCAGGAAAAGAAAAACTGCATGATTCATCTTTTGTTGATGGCGTTGTTCTTGATGTATTTATTTATCCGCCGGATCAGTTCCTGTCGGAGTACGACCCGGCTGAGTTTGCACAGGTGTGGGATGGGAAAATCATACTGGATAAAAACGGAATGGGTGGATGGCTAAAAAAGAATGTACTTGACTATATAGAACATATTCCCTTAAAAACGGCAAAAGATGTTTCGCAGGAAATTAAATGGTGTGAAAAGATGCTGTTACGCACAATGCGAGGAGATGTTGAAGGTTACTATCGTTGGCATTGGTTATTGTGTGACAGCCTTGAAATATATTTTGATATAAAAGGCATACACTATTATGGTCCAAAAAAAGCATTACATTTTATGGAAGAAAGAGATTCAGAAGCGTTTCATATATATTCGAAAGCCTTGTTGGAGTTTAATCAAGAAGGGTTATCCGACTGGATAAATTACCTGAAAACCATTTTTTAAGATTTACAATTTTCAGTTTGTGGAATTGGAGCCGTGTAAAAACAAGTTCAAAATTTCAATTACATATTATAATTATGAGAAAGCAAAGGCTGAAACATTCCTTTGCTTTTTTACGTCCAAATATATCAGAGAAAGGAGCTATGCCAATGGATTTTTCATGGGAGCTGTTATTTGAGCTGCTTGGCAAGATCGCAGATACAATCAGTGATGTTTTCGGCGGTACAAAGAATGATTAAATTAAGGTAAATGCAAACAGGAGGTGATGAAACGTGGGAAAACCTACGGTAATGCAGGAGGTACGGCAGCTCTATTGTATTTATAAGATACAGCTAAGAGAAAGGAAAGCACCTGTATATCAGCAGATCAGCGGTACCAGGCAAAGGCGCTGGAGAATGATAAAAGAGGCTGAACGCTATCTGGACTATGCGCGGGTTGATTGGGAGAATGGCATATTAGACGTAGAGGGATACCAAATTGAAGTGCAGACCGTAAATGCCATCAGGAATACTATTTTACAGTGTTACACAGAAGTACCAGAAGAGCAGAATGGAGAAAAGGTGGAAAATTAAAACATGGGAGAGGATGAAATTGTAAAGCTGTTTAATGCTAAGATCAAGCTGGAACGCAAGCAGTACAGGAAGCGTGTATTACAGTTAGAACCGGAGAAGATTTACCAGAGGGCATACCAGATCAACTGTCGTGAGAACATTGCAGAGACATTACTGGAAAAGAGCAGTGAGATGAAAACGGACGTTCTGCGCTGTCTTCTGGTCCTGCCAAATGTGATCCAGTTCTTTTATGCCAGGTGGATGGGAAAAGGAGATTCTTTCCAGCTGGAACTGGAAAACAGCATGGATACCGGAATCAAGGAAATTGGGCTGCTCCTGGAGCAGGAAGAAACGGAGGCGGCATGAAGAAAAGAGTCATGTGTGTACATACGGAGCTGGTAAGGGAAGGCTCCGTATTATACGAAGGGAAAGATGGAAACACTGGTATTACAACAACGGAGGAGGCTGCAGGTTTTGCAGCCTCTTTTTTCGGCAAGCAGGATAAGGAACTGTTCTATGTTTGTGCTGTGAATGGGGAACTGGAGCCTGTATTAATGGAACTGGTTGCTAAAGGCAGTAAAAATGTGTGCTATGCAGAACCGGCAGATATATTTAAGTCAGCAATTATGGCGAATGCATACGGAATTTTCTGTTTTCATAACCACCCGGGAGGCAGAGCAAAAGCGAGTAAGGAAGATATAGACCTGACTGCAAGGCTGGAAGCCTGCGGTGTCATGCTGGGGATTCCGTTACTGGATCATATTATTATCAGTAGCCAGGGAGAGGTTTACAGCATAAAAGAACAGGACGAGGAAAAGCTTAATGAAACCATGAGCAGGATGTTTGATAAAAAGAAGCAGTAGAAAGAACGAATAAAAATCAATGGAAAAAGGAGAATGAAATTATGGCTGCAGAAGTTGAAACAATGTTTTATACAAGAGAGAAACCATGGCACGGACTGGGAACCCTGGTGGCAGAAGCACCGGAATCAAGGGAAGCACTGCGGATTGCCGGGCTGAACTGGAAAGTCCTCCAGGAACCTGTCTATACGGAAAATGACGAACTGATCCAGGGCTATAAGGCAAATGTAAGGGATTCTGACAGGAAGATATTAGGTGTGGTCACAGACCGCTACAAGGTTATCCAGAACGAGGAAGCCTTTGCATTTACAGATGCCTTGTTAGGAGAAGGAGTGCGCTACGAAACAGCTGGCTCCCTGCAGGAGGGGAGAAGGGTGTGGCTGCTTGCAAGACTTCCAAGGGAATATATCATTGCCGGCGAGCGTATCAGCCCATACATGGTATTTTCCAATACCCATGACGGTTCCGGTGCGGTGAAGACGGCGCTTACCCCTATCCGTGTAGTATGCAATAATACGCTTAACCTTGCCCTGCGCACGGCAAAGCGGAGCTGGTCTATGATCCACACAGGGGATATCAGCGGAAAGATCGAGGAAGCGAAGAATACCCTGTTCCTGGCAGACGAGTATATGTCTGCTCTTGGAAAAGAGTTTGAAAATCTGAGGGGAATCCGGCTGTCTGAAAAACAGGTCATGGATTATATCGAGATTCTGCTTCCGGTAGAAGAAAATTTCACCCCACAGCAGAAGCGTGGCATAGAAAAACTGAGGGAAGACATGAGAATGCGCTACTTTGACGCTCCCGATCTGAAAGACGTAGGAAACAATGGCTACCGCTTTATCAATGCAGTATCGGATTTTGCAACCCATTCTACACCAAGAAGAAAGACTGCAAACTACAGGGAGAATATCTTTGCCAGAACCGCAGACGGAAATCCGCTGATCGACAGGGCATATCAGATGGTGCTGGCAGCATAAGGAGGAACAGATGAAAAAATTCGGTTTGGTAGAGATTATCATTGTTTTATGCTTGCTGATCCTGGAGGTGCTGATATTCCGGGATCAGCTTATTTCATTTATAAGGGCTGTAATAACCGGAATTTAAGAACGGAGGAATGGCTGAAAAGCCTGTAGAAAGTAAGGATGAAGATTTTTGAGATCATAGCAGGGATCTGCATATTGGTATTTGATGTTTTGGTAGTTGTAAACCAGTTCAGGAAAGTAATAGATATTTTTACAGGGGAGAATGCAGAATGAAGAATATTATGATTCCGACAAAAGATTTAACAAGGGAAGAGTGGCTGGAACTCCGCAGAAATGGTATCGGAGGCTCTGATGCTTCCGTGGTGATGGGGAAGAATCCCTGGCGTTCCATCCAGCAGCTGTGGGAAGACAAGACTGGCAAAACACCGGTGCAGGAGAACTCCAATGAGTATACATACTGGGGCAATGTGATGGAGGGGATTATCCGTAAGGAATTTATGAACCGTACAGGTCTGAAGGTACGGCAGAAACATTTTATGATGTTCCATCCGCAGTTTTCATTCATGTTTGCGGATGTGGATGGAATTGTCACTGACGAGCAGGGGGAAAAATGTATTTTTGAAGCCAAGACTGTCAGTCAGTATCGGGAGGATGAATGGAAGAATGGAAAGATTCCTACAGAGTACATGATGCAGGTACAGCATTACCTGGCAGTCTGCAATATGCAGAAAGCATATATTGCAGCTCTGATCGGCGGCAACCATTTTATATATTATACGATCTTGCGTGATGAAGAGATGATTGCTGACCTGGTCTATGCAGAGAAAAAGTTCTGGGAGTATAACGTAAAGTGCGATATCCGCCCGGAGATAGATGATTCTGAGGCTACGAAAGAGTTTCTGGACAGAAAGTATAAGGAATCCGTGAAGGACAGTGTCCCGCTTGACCGTTCCCTGGTGAAAGTCCTGGAGGAATACCAGGATGTAAGTGACCAGCTGAAGGATATGGAGAAGCGGAAAACAGGTCTCTCCAATCAGCTGAAAGCGGCTCTAGGGGAGCATGAAGAGGGAAAATTTGACAATGGGCAGATCGTACGCTGGAAACGGATTGAGAAGAATTTACTGGATTCTAAAAGGCTGAAAGCAGAAAAGCCGGAGATTTATAACCAGTATACCAGTGTAAATGCTTACCGTACCCTGTCCATTGCATCTTAAAGGGGGGCTGGTACTATGGCTGTGGAATCGAAGATAAGAAGCTTACATGCAGATGAAATCGAATGCAGGGTAGGCAGTATCGGTGAGAAAGGAATCTCGCTTCTGTTATATAAGAATGCAAGGGTAGACCAGGCAATCCTAGATGAAGCCTTTGGCATATATGGCTGGCAGAGAAGCCATATGATGATTGGAAATTCCCTGTACTGTACCGTGAGTATCTGGGACCCGGAGAAAAAGACCTGGATATCCAAGCAGGATGTGGGAACAACAGGGGATTTTGAAAAGGAGAAAAGTGCTGCTTCGGATTCGTTCAAAAGAGCATGCGTGAATCTGGGAATTGGAAGGGAGCTGTATACGGCTCCCTTCATTTTTATCCCAGCCAGTAAAGTGGTGGTTACAGAGAAAGACCAGAAGAAGGTTGTGAAAGACAGTTTCAGTGTAAGTGCAATCACTATTTCGGCAGATAAGGTCATTACAGGGATTTCGGTTATCAATCAGAAGAAAGCGGAGGTTTTCAGATGGGGAAACTTAAACGCTGCAGAGAAGAACAATGGAGATGCAAACGAGGAATGGCAGGAACTGTACAGGGAGCTGGAAAGGACGAAGGTGCCAGAGGAACAGATTCTAAAGCGGTATGGTGTTAAGTCTCTTTCCGAACTGGATGAGGTATCAAGGAAAAGAGCACTGAATGGACTGAAACGAACAAAATCAGCCGCCTGATTATGGGCGGCTGATCGAGAAGCTGGAAATTGTAGATATGGGATGACGCAGCATTTAGTTATGTCAGACCCAAGAAAAAATGTACGGCAGTCAGAAGTACCGCTGCGGAGCTACAAAGAGTAAAAATAACGGAGGAATTGCAGATGGATTACATGGAATTTAAAAATCAGATGTTAGCAGAGATAGAGGAACGCCTTACTGAAAAAGAATATGCCTGTTATGAACCGGCAGATGGCAATATGCTGGAAGAAAGTCTGGTGATCCAGGAAGGAAACGAGCCGATAAGATTTGGTGCGACTGTGACAAGCATGTACCGGGCTTATAAATCCGGTTACAGTATAAGGCAGATTGCAGAAGAAATTATAAGGGAAAAAGAGGCACATAAGGAAATCAAGGGGCTGGAAAAGATCAGAATGCTTGATGATTATGAGCGTGTGAAGGAAGACTTATATATTCGTATTGTCAGTACAAATAAAAAAGTGACAGTACTGGAACGAGGAATTTACAGAAAGATCGGGGATATCATTTTGGGGGTGTATCTGCGGATAAATGAGGATGATGGAAAACTGTACACAACACTGATAGACAATACTTATCTGGATAAGTGGGAGCTGTCAAAAGAAGACGTTTTGGAGCAGGCTATGGATAATACCGTGAAAATGGCACCGCCAAGATTTTATGACGGTATGCAGCTGAAGCTCTCTGTCCTTACAGGTAAATGCAACGGAACTTCTATAGAAGAATTTTCTCCTACGAAGAACGAGCGGAGATTTGGCTGCTTCCTAAGCACGGATAAAAAAACGAATGGTGCGACAGCTGTGTTCTATCCAGGGGTGGCAAGAAAGATATGTGAGGCGTATGGCACAGAAGCTGTTTATATTGTACCAACCAGTATCCATGAAGTAGCAATACACGACATCAGATACACGGAGGATGTGGAGATGCTGTCAAAGTGTCTGGAAGCTGTAACGGAGGACTCAACGCCAGAGGATGAAGTGGCAAGCAGCCATATTTTTATGTATGAGCTGAAAACAGATAAGATTACCGAGGTAATGTGATGGAATACGGTTACGCAAGAGTCAGTTCTACAGAGCAGAACCTTGACCGCCAGGTTCTTGCCCTGCAGGAATATGTAAAGCCGGAGAACATTGTAATGGACCGGCAGTCTGGGAAAAACTTAGACCGTCCTGGCTATAATGCCTTAAAAGGAATATTTGGTCTGCGCCCAGGGGATGTTTTATACATAGTAAGCCTGGACCGTCTCAGCAGGAACAAGGAAGACATTAAGAATGAGATCGCCTGGTTCAAGGCGCATAAGGTAAGGCTGATGATCTTAGACCTCCCAAGTTCCATGGTGCAGGTACCGGAGAACCAGGAATGGATTATTGACATGATACAGAATATCCTTATAGAAGTACTGGCTTCCATGGCAGAGCAGGAGCGACTGATGATCCGCAAGCGGCAGAGGGAAGGAATCGAAGCAGCCAAAAAGAAAGGAAAGCACCTGGGACGTCCTTATCTGAAAGTGCCCGATTATTTTGAAGAGGTGTATACCGAGTGGAAGTCTGGGGCAATCACAGCCAGAGCAGCACAAAAGAAACTTGGAATGTCCAGTGCGAGTTTCTATCGTATGGTGAAAAAGCAGCAAGCGGCTGAATCAAAAGGTGTGTGATTTTTGTTACATGTATCAAATGCAGAAACCGAGATTTTGAGAGACCAGATAAGGGGGCTTATCTGGTCTCTCGTAAGGTAGAGGTTGTGAAAAAAATAAAAAATAAAAATTCATAAAAAGTATTTATAGGGGGTATAACAGGGAAAATTATATTTTTTTCTTTTATTTTTATTGTGCAAAGAAATTTAGTCGAGATATAATAAAGTCAAAATATTTAATCATTTGCATTGTCTGGTGATACATAGGAGGGAAAACATGAAGCGATATTGTTTAGTAGATGATAAAAGTAATTATGGGTTTCAAAAAAGCGATTTGGATTCCTGCTACGATATTAGTTTTAAGCGGTTATTAGACCAAACTATTCCGCCGCAGTTTAAATGGACTATAGAAAGCTCTGTGAGATCTATGTTTGTAAACAATCCAGGTGGTAGAATGGAATTTTATTTGAGCTATTTGCCCTATTCTGGCGAATTTCGATTGGATATACTGAATGAGTTATATTTGTCTATAGAATATTTAGAAGACGATAAAATAGAACTCTTATCTGACGAGGACAATGATACTCGGGAATTTTCAGAAAAAATAAGAGCCGGAATAGGAAGTGCACGAAGGGAAAAAGGAATTCATTATAATAGAATACTGGACATAGATACATATTTAGAACAAACAAAAGGAACTAATATGAGTTTTAGAAAAATTCCTAAGTTTGGTAGTGGTGTTATGAAATTATGGCTAGGCTCCAAAGACTTAAAAACTTTGTTAAATGAAACTACGGGTACATATAAAAAATATAGGATAGATGAAATAATTAAAATAGTAGAAAAAAATGAAAAAAAGGAAAAATCAAAAACTAGTGGGCTAAAGGTTACTGTGTTAACAGATAAAAAATCGCCCAAAATAAATGAAGAACTTGATTATAAAGGAGTCTTAGAATATAGCCGAACAGATGCAATCATTCTAGAGCGGATATTAGGAATATCGGAATTAAGAGAGTTTCAAGAATATGTCGCTCCACAATTGAAAGGAAATGAAAATGGCATAAGTGATTTACTGCAATCAATCAGGCAATATCATGGCGAATATGTTAGATGCTATTTAATAAGATTGATTGGCTGCTGCTTGTATGAGCGAGGACATAAAAATCGACTCAATGATGAAAATGAGATACTGGTAGGCTATAAATTAAAAATTGATAGATATAGAGATGTTTATAATGAAATATATGTGACGATGCATAACCAAATATTGAAAAGATACGGGAAAAATTATACATTACAAACTGCAAAGAAGCTTATTGAAGAGAATATAAAATGGACAAAAGAAATGTTTTATTTGAGTGTGCCGCTGACTCCATTAATAAAGCAATTGAAAGTAAAAATGTTTAAAGAGTTAATGAAACAGGAGGCATGGGACGAGATTTTTCAAATCCTGAGTGGAGCTCAAAATAGGATTCCTGATTTTTGTTTTGAATACAAAAATGGTTCATATGAGCGAAATAAATTTAAGGAGTTTGATTTACCTGATATAGAAAAAAATATTATTGATGCCAATAGACTTTACTATAGATGGGGGGAGAATTAACATAGTTTTCTAATATGAGAGTATTTCCTACTTAGTGTAAAACTGGAAGGGAAAATTATAAAGACTGATAAATTGAGGCGAAAGGAGTACAAGCTTCATTTATCAGTCTTTCTTTTTCTCTGAATTTCAAATTTTCCAAGGAAAAAAGAGTCGAAAGAAGTAGAAATGAATAGTAAAAAAATAAAATATTGATGAAAAGTATTAAAATAACAATAAATAGAATATTTTAAATGAAATTAATATTGCTAGTTGGGAAAAATGAGTGTTTGTCATTTCTTTCTGTGCAATTCTTTGTAATAGAGCGATGTGCTATGCTATGAATTGTAACAAATAAGGATGTAGCTGTTTAAGGAAGGAGAAAATAAACATGTACGAAAAAGAAAATTTACAACAGAATAACAGCATGATAGGAGGCTACAATATGGCAAAAACATCGTTTGCAGGAACAGAAAATAATTCAGTAAAAGAAAAGAACGAACTGATAAAACCAATTACATTTAGCAATCCGAACAGTTCAGGTCAAGTTAGATTTTTTGCAGATAATGGACGTGAGAAGCCGTTTGTCCAGGGAACTTCAGGCAGAGCAGAATCCTATACGATTATAGGAGAACATGGCAAGGTAAAGCCGGTTTACATTCCAAATACTTATACTGATGCATTGGATAAGGAATTGCAAGCCAGCAAAGATGTAAAGGTGATTCCTCCAGTATCCAAACCGGAAAAAACGACAACTGTATATAAAACTGATACACAGAAACCGCTTGCTTTTACGGGACAGAGTGGATTGAATGCAGCGCCGAATATAACATTTGAAGCAGCGTTAAAAGAAAATCCGGTTATTCAAAGTTACATGCAGACACCTGATATGTATAATTTTCCTTGGTGTCAAGAGTGGATGTGGTATGGTAATCATAACAATGATGTATCTGCGGTTAGCATGCAGAATATTGATACACAGAATATGACAGATCCAGAACCACAGTCTCAGATTGAGAAAAGACAGAATTATACAGACCAGATACTGAGAGTACAGCAATTACAGCAGCCTTTAACTGTTATAAATGGAATAGCACCAATTGATAATGCTACAGAAATATCTGTTGTGAATCAGCCGAAGCAAGCTCCTGGAAAACAGACGTACAAGAGGGCGGAAGTGCAGTTTACAAATGATGGACATTGGCAAATTGCAGTATTATATAGTGATTCTCAAAAATGTGCAGTTATGAAGCAGATTTGGGGGAACTATCAGATATTTAAGCTTGAATATGAGAACACTCCATCCAAAGACCGTAAGTTCCAGATTATATTTGAAAGTGGAATTACGGTTTTGGGAAAGCAGAAGGGACTTACGGAAGATTCTCTTTACAGGTATTTTATTGGGGCTGGTGTTGACTTGAAAGATGAAAAGATGGCAGAGCTTCCAGAAAAAGCTGTAAAGGAAGCTTTGTACGTTTTCTTTAAAAAGCAGATTGAGAGCGCTCGCAAGATAATTGTTGATGGAAGAGCTGGCTGGCAGAAAGAAATTTGGAACTGGCTGTGCGCTGAAAATAATTTGTACACAGACCGAGAAGTGGTTCCTAATCTTCCTATTATGAACAAACTGTTTTGGACAAAAAACTTTGAAGAAATTGATTGTAACTGGTTGAAGATATTTGAATTTTACAAAGAAATACCGGATGAGTCTTACAGAGTCCTGTTTATGGAAATGTTGGTAGGTGGCGTCTTATCCAGCAAGCTCAATGAAGCTAAGACAAGTATTAAGTTCTTTTTGAATCTGGTATTGACGGAAGGAATGCAGATAGAACCATTCTGTAAGCTGTTTCAGGTATTCAACCGTGATCGGATTGAATGTTATGAATTGAGCGGAAAAGAAAAGCCAGAGGATTATTTGAAGCGAACAAAAGATCAGGTGATGATTTTGCATACAACGAGCGGGGCGAGTGATTATAAATTACGACAGGGTTGCGAACGACTTAACCAAATTGTTGATGCAGTTTGCTATGGTGCAGGTCATGGCTCTGTTGTTGTAATAAATTCGGAGCGAACAGACAGGGAAGAAGGAATAAACATTCTTCTTGATTCTTCGTTTATAACTGAACGTATGAGTGAGCTTCTAAAACAGGATGTAGTAGGAGATTTTCTGCAAAAATTTATTTTGTGGGTAATGAATCGGGGATACGGACAACCCCAGGTAGAGAATATCTTACATACGGTAACCTGTAATTCCTCAGTACTGGATAAAGTACGCCAGATACTTGAAGCGTTTTGTAAAAGCCAGGGGCTGGATTTATATGAAATGCTTGGTACAAGTGAAGAGGCAGCTCGGGAAATAAATGCTGATCCCTTATGTATGGAAAACGAATTGTCTGTTTCTGATATTGTAGAGACGATAAGAACTGAGATTAGGGTATTTCAGATGGCGAAACGCAGCAATGGAAAGTATGCAGACGATACTTGCTATTATGACACGGAAACAATTTGGGTTCCAGTTACTATAATGGAACGCATATTTGAACTAGGAGAAGTCCATGACAAGGTTGGTGTACTGAAGGCGCTTAAACAGGAAAAGGTATTGTTGGGAAAAAATAAGCTAACAACCACAATTACTACTGTTGACGAAAAAAAACTGGAATGTTACCGACTGAAATTATCCGCACTTAACAGCCGAGGAAAAGTGGAGCTGGCTTTACTTGGAAAGGAGACAAAATGATTAGGGATTTAGAAAATAATATAATCAATCTCCGTGATGGAGCAAGCGGACACCGTTTGCTCCTGGGGGAAACTGGATCTGGGAAGACCTGGTTCTGCTATCGGATGCTAGAAGATGCACTTGCTCAAGACAAAACTTGCTTAATATTTGATTATTCAGGCAGCTTCACAGACAAAGAAATGAAGAAAGGTGATTTTCAAAGGTCAGAACAAGTTTATTCGGTAGCTGAAGAAACTGGTAATGGAGAGTTCCTGTATGTTGGAAGACAGTTCTATTCTATTATGGCAGAGGCATTGACGAAAACACTTTCAATTACGGCGTATCGACAGAAGCGCTTATTAAATGAAGCTCTCCATAGTTTAGAGAAGCGCAATGCCAGTGTTACAATTGCCGGGATAATGGAAGAACTGGAGACTTCTGTTCAACTGACCAATAAGGATGCTGAAAGGCATAGAGATCAGTTGCTGAACAAGCTTTCTGGTTATGCTGGTATCAATTTTATTTTCAAAGAGGCGAGCCAGAAGGCTGAGGATGTAAAGACTCTTTGCAAACCGATAACAATTATACAATTATCTGGGCATAAGGACTCTGAGCGTTGCTTCCTAGCGGATCTGATGACAAAACTGGTCTGGCAGGAAATAAAAGAGGGTACATATCATATAGATTGTATCGTATATGATGAATTTCAATGGATGTCGTTGAAAAAAAGAAGTGCTTTGTCAGAAATGCTTCGGGAAGGTAGAAAGTGCGACTTGGGAGTGTGGCTGGCATCACAGTTTCTCCCGGAGGGGAAGAAAGATGAGAAAAATACTTTGCTTCAGGCAAGTAGTATTTTCATATTCTCGTTGTCTCAGCCTAGTCAACCGGAGGCTGCGAAAATCATAGAGTATGGAGCATGGAAAGAATGGGTTAATATTTTATTCAATTTGGATAAAGAACAGTTTGTACTGAAGGGGAACTATACGGTTAACAACGGTATAACAGTAGGGTCGAAACCGATTATTTGCAAGGCAGAACTAAAATAAATTATTTAACAAGAGAAAGGCTAGGTACATTATTATGAAGGAAAATGAGAAGATTAATGAGACAATAACGGTTGTAGATTGTGATAACGCTGACGAAAGCGATTTAAATGAAATTATAGGCGATGTACTTAAAGAGGCATATGAAGTTTCTGAAGATGGTAGTATCTCGCTGCGAAAACCATTTGTTCTTATCATTTGAAGTTTAGCGAAAGTTAAAGAGTATAGGGGTAACATAAGGAGAAATTGCTATGAACGACAATAATATTAACGAGATCTCAACTGTTCCGGTATGCGTAAACCGGAAGGAATTTATGAAAATCCTGGGCTGTGGACAGTACACCGCTGACAAGATCGCACGCCAGTCTGGGGCGCGGGTTGAAATTGGAAGGCGGGTACTGATTTATATGCCAAAGGTTAATCAGTATCTTTCAGATGTAACAAACTTAAAGTGATGTCTATGGTGCTCTCCAGTAAATGCTGGAGGGCACTTGAAAACTGGAGGGATAATATGAGCACAGATTCTAAAGAAAAAAAGCTACCCAAGGGTATAAGGCGTAGAAAAAGTGGACTATATGAAGCTCGTTTTACCTATAAAGGAGAATTATATACTTTATACAATACAAATCTCAAATTGCTTCAGAGTGAAATTGCTGAAAAAAGATATGAAGTTGAGCATGGGCTTTATGCGAAAGAAAGCAATGTGACTGTAGATTCCTGGTTTTATACATGGATGGAAGAGTATAAAAAGAACAGTGTAAAATACGGAACCTACAAGGTATATCTGGATGAATATAAGTCACATATCAAAGAACCCTTTGGCAGAAAGCACTTGAAAGATATCAGAGGAGAACACATACAGAAGTTGTTTAATGATATGGCACGTCGTTATAGTTCCACGACCATTAACTTGGTGAAGGTTATATTGAGTGGGATGTATACACAGGCTGTACGCAATGGAATGGTACTGCGAAATCCTGTTAAGAACACTTCTGTTAAGAAAGAAAAGAAGAAAAAGAAGATACGAGTAATGTCGATAGAAGAACAGAATTTGTTTATGAGATATTCGAAGAACAGTCAGTTCTATGATCTTTATATGGTAGCCCTTGGAACGGGAATGCGTAACGGAGAACTGCGTGCGTTGCAATGGGCAGACATAGATTTTGATAATAAAATTATACATGTGAATGGGACTTTGAAGTACATAGCGAAGGCTAAAGTAAAATATATGATTGATGAGCCAAAGTCTGAAACAAGCAAAAGGGACATTCCAATGCTTGACAATCTGGTGACCGTACTGCGAGAGCACAGGAAGCGCCAGCTCGCGACAAGAATGCTTCTGGGTGATAAATGGAGACCAGAGCCAGGTTTTGAAAATCTGGTGTTTACAGGCAGTTTTGGAAGGTGCATTTCTGAGAATGCATTGTATCAGGACATGAAAAAAATCATAGTTCAAATCAGGGAGGACGGACACACGTTTGGAGAGTATACACCCCATTCGCTTCGTCATACATTTGCAACACGCGGTTTTGAGAGGGGAATCCCGCCAAAGGTCATGCAGGAAATTCTGGGGCATAAGTCAATCACGATGACTTTGGATATCTATTCTCATGTACTTCCGGACAAGAAGGCTGAGGAAATTAACAAGTTAGCAGCGATGTTTTAGCAAGGGGGAGCAAAGGCTTCCCCTTATATTTTAGAAAAGGCGCCTTAATGTACTTTTCTATTTGAGGTGTAGCATATATAGCGAAAAAATGGTACACTGAATGAAGAACTTATATAACTGGCTCGGAACTTAAGTGCCAATTTCTAGTTTGCATTAGGAGATAGGATTATGGAGAATGTCTGTAATTTGAAAGGAGTGAGCCGATTTATGACCGAGAAACAGAAGGATGATATCTATTATGTGTGCAGTTTAATTGAATTTATAGCACGTAAGACCAAGAACCACAGACAGGACGTGATCCGATATTTCTCTAAAAAAGATATCCAGAGACAGCTTCGGCTTGCAGAAGTGAACCACTGTCTTACCTTTGAACAGGTATCTGATGAGTTAATTGAAGATTATGGGATTAAAAATGGAGATTTTGATACGGTTAAGGAGTGCAGATATGAAGTTCCATCTGTTACATCTATTGGGATGCTCTATCAGGAACTGGTTTTATCTACAATGAAGGAGGAAGATGCCAGTCAGGGAATCATAGACGTTTTTTCATCATTCATCACAGATGAGATTTCTGATTTTAATTCCAGCGTGTATTATACAAATCCAGATTATCTGCGGTGCTCCTATTTGAGTGGAGAGATGTTGGCATAATAAAAAGAGGTGGTGATAATTATTTCAGAGGCGATTTTAAATCGGATTCTGATGTTGACATTATGATTTTGTCAGATATGTCTGACTTGGAATTGAAAGCATATGGACAGCAGCTTTCGTATATGACTTATGATTTTAACATGGATCACGACCTTGATATAAAGCCGATAGCAAAAAGTGAAGCACATTTTAACAAGTGGATTGTGAATTATCCGTTCTATTCCAACATTCATAAAGAAGGAGTAGAATCTGTTTTTTGATACAGACTGGAAAAAAGATCTGACTGCATTAATTAAGCGTGACCGTAATCATCCGTCTGTGGTTATCTGGTCAACAGGAAATGAGATTACTGAGCGCGGTGGGCTGAATAATGGATACACAGTTGCCACAAGACTGGCAGAAACTGTGAAAAATCTGGATTCGGGACGTCCTGTATCCAATGGTATCTGCTCCTTCTGGTGTGGACTGGATGATGAGCTTACAGAAGAAAATATGAAAAAGATCATGGGCGAAGCAGCAGACGAAAATAATTCCCTGCAGAATGCAGATGGCGGAAAAAATGATACCAGCTGGGAAGAATATTCAGAAGCGTTTACCAATGGACTTGATATTGTTGGCTATAATTATATGGAAGATAAATATCCTCTGGATCATGAAATGTTTCCGGAAAGGGTTATTTTAGGTTCGGAAAATTATCCAAATGAAATCGGAATCCGTTGGCCGATGGTAGAGAGCACACCATATGTGATCGGAGATTTTACCTGGACTGCGTTTGAATATATCGGTGAGGCTTGTATTGGAAAATCTGTGTTCCTTGAGCCAGATGATCCGTTGCTTAAGATGGGACCATACGCATTGATGTCTCATACTTCACATTTTCCGTGGCGTCTTGCCAATGATGCCGATGTAGATATCAATGGAAGGATTCTTCCCCAGGAAACCTACAGGAAAGTAGTCTGGGGATGTGAAGAGACATATCTTTATTCTTACGATCCGGCTGTTTACGGAAAAGCAGAACTGATCAGTCGCTGGGGATTTACGGGAGTGAAGAAAAACTGGAACTGGAGGGCTGCAGAGGGTTCACCGGTACAGGTGGCAGTATTTTCAAATGGTGATACTGTAGAATTAGTGCAAAATGGCGTTTCTACAGCGACCTGCAAGGCAGGAGAGCGTCTGGCTGCCGGACTGCCGAAATCTTTCCTGTTTGATATAAAATATATTCCAGGCAAGCTGGAAGCAATCAGTTATAAAAACGGGGAAGTAATTTCCAGAGATGCCCTTGTGACAACCGGAAAAGCAGAGAGAATCCAGCTCCATACAGAAAAAATGGATATGACAGCAGATGGACACAGTGCGGTTTATGTGGGAATAGAGCTGGTTGATGGACAGGGCAGACATGTAACAGATTGTGATGAAAAAGTAAGAGGAATAGTAGAAGACGCCGGTTCTCTGGCTGCTTTCGGCTCCGCAAACCCGGTTACAGCGGAAAATTATACTAAAGGGGAGTTTACAACCTTCAATGGTTATGCCACCGCTATTGTCAGAAGTGGATATATGGTGGAAGCTGCAAATTATCTGTAGCTGCAGACGGATTTGAAATGGTATCAGTGGAATTGAACATATTAGAAAAATAAAATGTACATTTTTTAATGGGAAAAACATAAAAAACAGGATTTCGTGAAGAATTGTTATTCCATTTATGAAAATTTGTACCATGGAATCGGAAAAAGTAATCTTGAAGCTTATCGCCGCAAAAATGTACAATATAGGCATAAAGTGAGAAACAATAACATCAGAAAGGCAGATAAGAAATGAAGCAGATATACAATCCATATTTACCATTAGATGAATACGTGCCGGACGGAGAACCTCGTTTATTCGAGGGACGGGTTTACATTTATGGTTCCCATGATTTAGCTGGAGGAGAGGCCTACTGTCTTGGGGATTATGTGACCTGGTCAGCACCGGAGAATGATCTGACCGACTGGAGATACGAAGGCGTGATCTACAGAAAGGACCAGGATCCATCCAATAAGGAAATGCACAGAGAAATCTGGGCGCCGGATGTGGTAAAGGGAACAGATGGAAAATATTATATGTTTTATTGTCTGGCATTTTATCCGGAAATCGGTGTGGCAGTCAGTGACTCTCCTGCCGGACCATTTGAGTTCTACGGACATATCCACTATCCGGAAAACATTAAGAATGGAAAAACTCTGTCCGAGTATTTACCATTTGATCCAGCTGTGCTTGTGGATGATGACGGAAGAGTGTTCCTTTATTACGGATTCAGTCCGGCTGTCCCATTAACAAAAGAAGGCGACGATGGCGATATCGATGGCGCCACAGAACTGGAATTCAGTGAGGGAGCCATGGTGGCAGAGCTGGAAAGTGATATGCTGACTCTGAAGGAAGAGCCTCATATGATGGTTCCTGGCGGACAGAAGGAAGGCGGAACCAGTTTCGAAGGACATGGATTCTTCGAGGCTTCTTCCATGAGAAAAGTAGGAAAGAAATACTACTTTGTGTATTCAAGCAAAGTAAGCCATGAGCTGTGTTATGCAGTCAGTGACCATCCAGATAAAGAATTTGCTTTCGGCGGAATCCTGGTTTCCAATGGAGATATTGGATATGAGGGAAATCAGGAGCCACATAACATGATGGGAAATAACCATGGTGGAATGCTGGAAGTAAAAGGACTGTGGTATGTTTTCTATCACAGACAGACCCATGGAACAGAGAGCTCAAGACAGGGCTGTGCAGAAAAAATAACGATCCAGGAGGACGGCAGCATTAAGCAGGCTGAGATGACAAGCTACGGACTGAATAAGGACTGGCTCCAGGACGAAGGTACTTATCCGGCAGCAATTGCATGTAACCTTATGGGAAAAGAAAGTATTGGAAAAATCACCTACGGTGCATCCCTGAAAGATACCCAGCCATACATATATGAAGAGGCAACGGATCTTCACTATATTGCAAATGTCAGTGATGGTGTAATTGTGGGATACAAATATTTCAATATTAATAAGCTGTCTGCTGTTACATTATCTCTGCGAGGTAAAGCAAAGGGAGAGATCAAGGTAAGCGCAGATCTTGCAGGCGAAAAAGTATTAGGAAGCTGCAGTGTTGATCTGACCGGAGAGGACTGGAATACAGTGGAAATTCCAGTGAAGGCAGAAGCGGGAAAATCCGGATTGTTCTTTAAATTCTTTATTGATGGAACTATGGAGTTTAAGGAATTTACTTTAAGCTGATAATTATAAAACCTGATTAATATTAATAGAATAAGGCTGTAAATCTGTGAAAATTTCTCTTTTATATGATTGTTAAAGAGAAAACACATTAGATTTGCAGCCTTTTTTTTACAACGGTTTCAATTCCGCAAATCGGATCTCAAATGGTTCCAGCTGAGTGGTATAAGTAAGGGTATGTTTTTCTGCAAAGAGCCGGCTCTGGTGGAAGTTCGGAACACATAATCCACGGAGCAGGTCAGTATCCTGTGGGGAAAGGGGGATGGCACCCATTTCCAGCCAGATATCGTAAGCATTTCCGTGGTGGCGGTTCACGAAGTATTCCTTTATATTGTAATTACCGTTAGCCACTTCTTTTAACTGCAGAGAAACATCAAGAGCCTTAGTGGTATCAAAGGCAGTATACCGGTTAGTCTCTGTAATGTCAAAAAGCTCTCCGGAAGCGAAGAAATCACCATAATGGACATAATGATAGGTAATGATCTGATAGCTGTCCCCTTTTCTGGTAATGAAGTACCCGTCTCCAGAAGCAATCAATTCGTCTCCCAGCATATTTGCAAAATAGAATACATAGAAAACACCCTTGCGCAAGCCACAGCTTGTATAAATCCCTAATCCTCCATGGAACTGATTGGGGGGAAGGGGATTTTCGCGGATCAGGTCTGTAAGACTCCAGTAGCAGAAGGAGTCCAGCCGGTCATAGTTCTTCAGCAGATTTTTCATAATATAGCAGGTTTTAAAACTGGTATCGCTGATCAGATTACGATGGGACATGGTGAAGTTCCATTCTGTCATATACACAGGCTTATCTTGAACACCCAGAGTCTTGAAAATCTTTTTTATGCCGCCGATGAAAAGACTGAAATCATCTGTAATTTTTGGGAAACAGGAGGTTGTGGCTTTATTAAGGAAAAAATCATCCCCGGATGTAGGAAGGATAATGTCAGCATAATAATGGATGTTCATAAAGTCCGGCATACAATCTTTTTCCCGGCACCAGCCTATAAAGCGGTAAATCCAGTCTTCGTTTCCAAGATTTTCAATATAGAGCATGGATGGGCTGCCGAACTGGATATCCGGGCAGACGGATTTCACAGCATCATAGGTGTGCTTGAAAAAACGGAAAAACAGGGCATCATCCCCGAAACCAAACATTTTTTTGGAAGTAACCGGTTCATTCCATACGGTGAAAGGCCACTGCTTTACCTCTTCAAGGCCATAGCGGCTGATAAGGTGTCTTGTAAAATCTTCGATCAGAGAATCCCATTCCTTCATGTCTGCCGGAGGGCTAGTGATGAAAGGACAGTAGCATACTGTTTTGTCCGGGTTTGCAGCTAGTTCCTTTGGCATGAAGGAAAGCTGGATCAAGGGTTTCAGCCCAATGGAAAGAAGAAAGTCCAGAACCTGATCTACCAGTGTATAAGTAAAGCGAAGCTCCTGTCCCACACGGCTGACTACCATCATATCATCAGAAAGAATCCCATGAAATTTTATAAATTTAAAACCAACATTTTTCTGCAAATCTATGAGCATTTCCTGGATGTTCCGGTCAAGAAGCTCTGCCGCACGACCTACGCTGGTAAAGGTTTTGAAGGTATGGCGAAGGTGTGAAAGTGTATCTGTAACCCGGATATCGGATACAGAAACTTTTTTATGGATTGCGGATGGCATTGAGTGTGCAGATAAATCACTGGTTGTGAGATATTTGGTCAGTGCCTGGAGATAGTTGCTGGGCTCAAGAAGCAGATAATTGATATCATTACCGTCTGACTGTGCAGTTGGATTTTTAGCCTGCTGTTTACGAAAAGCACTTGGAAGCATCTGGTATTGTTTCTTAAATGCCCGGATAAAAGCATGGGATTCAGTAAATCCATTACGAATGGCAATGGTTTCTATGGAATCTTTGGTTGAAATCAGATCATTTACTGCATGCTCAAGCTTGATGCTGTTGTAATACTGGGTGAATTTGACTCCCATATATTTGTCAAAAAACTGGGAAAGGTAAGGCACAGAAAGATTCTCCATAGCCGCAAGGTCGCTGAGGGAGAAATTCTCTGCATAATGCTCATTGATGTAATTTATAATTCGGGTAAGGCGCTCCATATATTTCTGCTGTTTTTGCAAGGTTTCGGAAGCATTGGATTTGAAATGCTCCAGAAGCTGGGAAATCAGATAGTAACTGAGAGAATAGTTCAGGTAATCTGTTCCGTCAGAATGATAGGAATTGGCCTGGATCAGGGAAGCTATGGCAAAACGGATATTAGCATAACGCTTGTAGTCCGGGTTGGTTGCGCTGTTACAGTCAAAAATAAAGGAAGTGAGATCCGTCTGGAACTGATTGAACAAAGAGAGCTTGATCTGTACTGCAATCATTACAGCCCCGGTTTCAGAGTGTATTTCATGAATGCTGTTGGAATTAATGAGAATTACATCCTCATCTTTTAGCGTCCAGGTATTTCCATCCACAGTGATGTTGATAGTTCCATCTAATACCATCAACAGTTCCAGGCTGGAGTGCCAGTGTTTGGTAACGGAGCCTAATTTATGAATAAAGATCTTCAGAGGAATATGCGGACCGAATTCTATTATTTCATGGCGTTCGTCTAACATGGGAAATTTTCCTTTCTTTATAAAATCATTTGTAAATGACAATACAAAAATCATTTCTACAATTTACCTACAAATTATGTTACTATTCACGACCTGACCAGAATCGCTTCGCAAACATTAATATAATTATGATATACGAAATCTGAAATGTAAATAAAAAAATGTACATTTTTTAATCTGAAAAAAGAAGAAAACGAGTCTCAGTGAAGAAAATTTACGATTTTATGAAAAATTGTACTGTCCAATGAGAAAAAGTAACCTTGAAGCCTGGTCTTTAAAAAAGGTAAAATAGAACCATGAAATGAAACAGACTAAGGAGTGAATAATTCGGAGGAAACTATGGAAAAAGAGTTACTGATTGAAGTAAAAAATATGACCAAGTTTTTCGGACCGACTCAGGCTCTGAAAGGAGTAAACATGAAGTTTTACCGCGGAGAGATTCGTGGGCTGATCGGAGAAAACGGAAGCGGAAAGTCAACGGTTACTTCAATTATTGCAGGAATGCAGGCTGCCAGCGGTGGAGAAATGTTCTATAAAGGACAGAGCTGGAAACCGGAGAATATGGTGGAAGCGCAGAAGGCCGGAATCAGTATGGTACTTCAGGAAGCAAACACCATACCAGATTGTACAGTAGCAGAGAATCTGTTGGCTGGAAGATTTGATGAATTCTCAAAGTTTGGATTTGTCAGCATGAAGAAAGCAAATGCTGAGGCCGAGAAAATGCTTCAGAATTTTGGAATCACCAATATTCATGCAAAGGACAGCATTAACAAGCTTACATTCGAGGACAGAAAGCTGATCGAGATCGTGCGCTGTGTATCTGATGAAACAGAGGTGTTCGTAGTTGATGAAACCACAACAGCACTTTCCCTGGAGGGACGTCAGATTCTGTATAAGCTGATCCATGATCTGAAAGATAAAGGAAAATCTGTAATCTTTATCTCTCATGATATGGACGAGATTCTGGAGCAGTGTACTGATCTGACCGTTTTACGGGATGGAAACATTATCGGACATCTGAACCGAGAAGAAATGGATGCACCGGATGCAGTACAGAGAATCCGTTACATGATGGTTGGACGAGAAATCGGAGAGGCTTACTACCGTGAAGATTATGATACCAGCCATAGTGATGAGGTAGCACTGGAGCTGAAGAACATTTCCTTTGGAACGATTAAAGATTTTTCCCTTACCTTACATAAAGGTGAGATCCTTGGCTTCGGAGGTTTGTCCGGATGCGGAATGCATGAGGTTGGAAGAGCTGCATTTGGATTGGAAAAGCTGGAATCCGGAAGCGTTGTGCGAAATGGAAAAGAGATAAAAACCTGTCTGCAGGCCATTGAATCCGGAATCGGATATATTTCCAAAAACCGTGACAAAGAAGCGCTGATCCTGGACGGTTCTATTCAGGACAACATCGTACTTCCGCTGCTCCCGTCACTGGAACATGGAACTTTTATCAGCCCGGTATCTGAAAAAGAGTGTGCAGATAAAGAAATTGAATCCTTCCGAATCAAATGCGGAACCGGAAAACAGTGGGTAAATACCCTAAGTGGTGGAAACAAGCAGAAGGTTTCTTTCGCAAAGTGGACAGCAAGAGGTTCTGAGGTGCTCATTATGGACTGCCCCACCCGAGGTGTTGACATTGGCGTAAAGCAGTCTATGTATGCACTTATTGCCAAAATGAAGCAGGAAGGGAAGGCAATCATCCTGATCAGTGAGGAAATGGCAGAGCTGATCGGTATGGCAGATAAGATCATTATTATGAAAGATTTCAGAAAATCAGGCGAAGTAATGCGTGCTCCGGAACTGAAGGAGACTGACATTATTGAGTACATGATATAAGGAGGCAAAAAAGTGGGAAAAGAAAAAAGTAAAACAGCCTCCTGGCTGAAAACACATGTTTATGATATGGCTGCTTACGCGGGACTGGCAATTACAGTTATATTATTTCTTATTTTCAGCGGAGATAAGCTGATGTATAACGCGACCACAGTTTTACAGACGGTTGCACCATATGCGATCATTTCTCTTGGCGCGGTGTTTGTTTACTCTATGGGATTTATGGATGTCAGCGTTGGACAGCAGGTTGGTGTATATGCGATTTTGTACGTATTGATTTCCAATAAAATGGGCGGAACTACAGCTTGTGTAATCGTTGCGTTTATTGCGGTTCTGGCAATTGCACTTGTCTGCGGAGTTTTTAACGGTGCTGTTGCAGTATGGCTGGGACTTCCGTCAATCGTAACTTCGCTGTTCCTGATGTTCTTTTTCACAGGAGCACAGCTGCTTCTTATGGAGGGAACAGGAAACACAAGTATTTCCATTCAGGCAAAGATTAAGCCAATGGACAGAAACCAGTACACACTTATGCTGATTATTGCAATTGCAGTAGTAGCGGTGTTGGTTGCATATTTTTTCAAATATACCAAGTTTGGAAAATACACCAAGGCAATTGGAGCAAACGAGATTGCAGCTGAGCAGGCTGGTGTAAATACTACAAAGTGGAAAGTATTTGCTTACATGGCATTTGGTGTGACCGTAGCAATCGGTTCTTTTATTATGCTTACCCGTACAGGAAGCGCAGGAAAAGGAACGGGAAGTGGTTTTGCAATGGATGTTATGATCTGCCTGATCCTTGGCGGAATGTCTCTTTCAGGAGGAATGAAATCTAAGGTCAGCAGTGCACTGGTAGGAACCTTTACCTATGTGCTTCTCAGTAATGACCTTACCACAATGGGTGTTGATCTGAATATGATCAACTTCCTGAAAGCAGTGATTTTCATCATTATTGTTATGGTAACCTGCCGGAAGCAGAATGGAACACTTCCAAGGTGATAGTAAAAAAAGATATGAGGAGAAGAAAAATGAAGAAAAGAAAATTATTTTTAGCTGGTATTTGTTTATCTATGCTGTTCGGTGTACAGGTTAAAGCTGAGGCTATGGAAAGCGTGCAACTGGCAGCTTCTGACGCAGAAGTTAGTGGAAGTGGTTATGATCAGAACGGAGAAGAGGTAGAGTCTGGGTATAATGAAAAGCTTGGAGTTATTACGCAGGTAGGGGATAATACTGAGGTGGTATTCGATGTCCCAGACAATGTAGAAGGAACATATGATATTTATTTAGAATTAGGTAAATCTCCTTATGCAGCTGGAACAACTTATGTAGGTATAACTGTTGGAGATGCCAGAGAATATGTGCCGATTATTCCAATCGAATATTGTAATGAGACTTATTCAGATATTAATGAATTGGGAATTTTCGAAGTTGATAAAGCTGTTGAAGTAAAAGCTGGTGATAAAATTACCGTATCTTATAAGCCGGGATACACTATGGAATGGGGCGGAACCATGTCCTGTGCATTGCCGCCAATGGGAAATATGTATTTATATGAAGCTGGCAGCTCTGTAGCAACTGGCTATGGAGACGAAGCCAGTGTTCCTAAAGAAAATAATGCAGAGGTAGATGAATCAGATCCTATTTCAGGAAAAACAATTGTATGGTTAGGCTCATCTGTCACATTTGGTGACAATGGATATAGTATGGCAGAAGCAATTGCGGAAAATCATAGTGCTGTTACATCATATAAATATGCGATTTCCGGAACAATGCTTACCAATACTTCAGATTCTTCTTATGTTGAGAGAATGAAGGAGATTGACCCAGATATGGATATCGATGCATTTGTAGTACAGCTTTCTACAAATGATGCCACAAATGGAATGCCATTAGGTGAAATCAGTGATAATGATGAATACGATGATACCACTATAGTTGGCGCGATGGAAACTATTATCTCATATGTGAAAGACACCTGGAATTGTCCAATTGTATTCTATACAGGAACATATTATGAGTCAGATGAATATCAGGCAATGGTTGACAAATTGTTTGAACTTAAAGATAAATGGGGAATTAGTGTAGTTGATTTGTGGAATAATGAAGAACTGAAAAGTATGTGCCTTTCAGGAGAGATTAAATCTTATATGAAAATAAAATATGGAACGGAAAACGAATCAGATCCTATTCATCCAAATGCAAATGGTTATAAAGAACTGTGGACACCTGTATTTGAGAAAACATTTTCCGAGATATTAAAATAATACTATGACATCATGTATATGAAAGAATAAAAATAAAACAATTTAAGGAGGATTTATCAATGAAAACTTCAAAAAAACTTATAGCTTTTGCATTAGCAGGAACAATGGCAGCTTCTTCTGCAAGCATGGTATCTGTATCAGCAGAACCTAAAAAAGCAACAATCGGTGTATGCTTCTACCAGGATACAGGAAAAGCTCCGGAAGCTACAAAAGCTTTCCTTGAGTCCCTGTCCGACACATTAAATGTAGAATTCAAATATGGTACCTTTACACAGACTGATGAAGCAGCAAACCTGACAAAGGTACAGGAAATGATCGCTTCTGGTGTTGACGGAATTATCGGTACTATGGATCTTGGAACACAGTCCATTCTTTCTGAGTGCGAAGCAGCTGGAATTTATTACGGCGGTTATCTCTGTGATTTTGATACCTCTTATACAGGTGCATATGATGATGTTTTCGGAAATCCAAACTTTGTTGGAACTGTAGCAGATGGACATAACCCGGATGATGTGTGCATCGGAACCCAGTTCTTTGACAGCTTGATCGAATACAACGAGAGAAATGCAGATGACCCGATTACACATGTATCCATGACAATCTTCCCGGTATGGGCATTCCCGACTCAGACAGCTGCTGCAGAGCAGTTCGTTGCAGCTGTTGATGAGTACAACAAGACAGCAGAAACACCTATCACAGTAGATCCACTTGATGAGGAAGTTGACGTACTGAACTTTGCTCCGCTTGACAGCACCTATTTCTCCAAACATCCTGATACACAGGCCATCATGAGCTTTGCAGCAGGAACAAGCTTCGTATATCCGACAATGGTTTCCGCTGGCGTAGATTCTGACATTAAACTGTTCACAACAGGCGCTGATGGTGGTGAGGAAAATAATTTCGGTTCTGCAGGAACACAGACCTATCAGCAGATCGCATTTACAGGTGCTGAGTCCATCGTTTATCCACTTGTACTTATGCTGAACAAGATTAATGAGACTGAGTTTGCTGATATGCCAGAGAAAGCAGAGAGAATCAGCTCCGAGCAGTACATTGTAAACAGTGATGAGGATATGGAGCTTTATCTGAAATCTCTCTATAACACAAGTGACGCAGCAGATGCTGCTTATACACCAGAGGATGTTCTGAACCTGACAGCATTTGGAAATCCGGATGCAACATATGCAGATCTTGTAAAAGCTGTACAGAGTCTGACATATTAAGACTACGTTAAGCAAACGATTGGAGTATGCTATGAAAGCTGTAAAAAAGGTATTATTGTCACTGGTCTTTCCAGTGCTGATGTTCGTGGTGATGCTGATCATCACCATGAACAGTGATAAATGTTTTGTAAACGGACATAATATTTTCCTTGGAAAAGATTTGATCAAGCAGGTTGTGATCAACAGCTGTATGACTGTATGTGTGGCACTTGCAATCTGGCTTCAGCTGAAAAACGGACGTTTCGATTTTTCAGGTGGTGCGTCCATGGTTCTTGCAGCAATCGGTGCAGGATATGTGGGACAGCATACCGGAAGCATGTGGGCAGCATTTGCTACAGCAATCGTTCTGGGCGTGATCCTTTCCTTGGGAACTGCAATTGTTTATATTGTGGGAAGACTGCCGATTATTATTTGCACCATTGGAATGACACTTTTGTATGAATCACTGACCTATCTGTTATTCGGAGGACAGGGAATCCGTGGATTTTATTCTACTCCTACACTTTCAAAAATGGGGCGTATGCCGCTGGTTCTTCTTCCTGCTGCTCTGGCAATGATACTTTTTGTAGTATATACATACTTTACAGCTTCCGGACGCAGAGGAAAAATTCTTGCAAATAATCAGAGTGCCGGTGTGAATATTGGAATCAATGAAAATAAAAACGTATTTGTTTCCTATATTTTCTCAGGACTGATCATCGGAATGGCAGCAATTGTTTATATTTCCCAGAATGATGTTACTCCGCAGTCTGGTCTGGCAACCTCCTCCATCATGTTTTCCTATATCGTTCCGGTATTTATGGGAACCTTTATCGGACTGGCAAGCAATGATGTGATCGGAATTGCAATTGCGGCAATCGGAATGCAGATTATGAATTATGGTCTGAACTGTCTGAACCTGGGAGCAGGCGGATGGCAGCAGATCATTATGGGAATCTTCGTACTGGGATTCTATACATTCTCTTCCCAGTCTGGAAAAATAGCAGCTTTCTTTGAAAAAAGAAAGGCGGCAAGAGCATAAAAAATGAAATCGGATACTGTTGCAAATGAAGATGCGGACGGAATAAGCGAGCTTCTGTTTGCAGCAGTATTTTTTTAATACAAGTAAAGGATGAAAAAACATGATCGATATTAAGGCAACACCATTTAACCTGGATGACGAGGGTGTGAAATGGGTAGAAGAGACAAAAAAAACTATGACACTGGAGGAGAAGATCGGACAGCTGATGATTCCCATTGGATATTCCGCAGATCCGGGATATTTACAGCATGTAATGCTGGATCACCATATTGGGGGGATTTTATATCGTTGCGGTGACAGTGAAGAAATGCAGGCTTGTCACAGATGGCTTCAGGAGCACAGCAAAATCCCGCTGTTTATTGCAGCGAATCTGGAAGCTGGCGGTGACGGAATTGCCACAGATGGAACTTCTTTTGGAAAGCAGATGGAGGTTGCGGCAACTGGAAATCCGGAGCAGGCATACCGTCTTGGTAAAATTTCCTGTTCAGAGGGTAAGGCTGTAGGCTGTAACTGGGCTTTTGCTCCTGTTGTAGATATTGACAGAAACTGGAGAAACCCGATTACAAATGTGCGTACCTACGGAGATGATCCGGAGTTTGTTCTTAAATGTGGTCTGGCTTATAAGCGCGCCGCAGATGAGGAAAATGTAGCAGTTTCTATCAAGCACTTCCCAGGAGACGGATGTGATGAAGTTGACCAGCATATCCTGACCAGTGTAAATGATCTTTCCTGCGAAGAGTGGGATGAAACATATGGAAAAATCTATAAAGGACTGATTGATGACGGTGCATTGACAGTTATGGTAGGCCATATTGCTCAGCCGGCTTATCAAAAATACTTTAACCCGGATTTCCCGGATAAACTGGTTCCGGCCACCTTAAGCCCGGAGCTTCTTCAGGGGCTGCTTCGAGGAAAGCTTGGATTTAACGGCCTGATCAGCACAGACTCTACCTGTATGCTTGGATTTACAGTTGGAATGAAGCGTGAAACTGCAGTTCCATATTCAATTGAAGCCGGCTGCGATATGTTCCTGTTTAACAAAGATCTTCATGAAGATTATCAGTACATGCTGGAAGGTTATAAGAAAGGCATCCTTTCTGAAAAGAGACTGGATGAGGCTATTACTAGGATTCTTGCGGCCAAGGCGGCTATCGGACTTCATAAAAAATCCAAAACAGAGCTTGTTCCGGAGAAAGAAGATCTTTCCATTCTCAGAAATGAAACATACGAAAGCTGGGCTCGTGAGTGTGCTGATAAATCCGTTACTCTGGTTAAAAATAATGAGAATGTACTGCCGCTCTCACCAGATAAAACAAAGAGAATTCTGCTGGAGGTTCTGGGAGATTACTCATCTAGTGCACGCGTTACAGAGCGCTGGAAAGCTTTACTGGAAAAAGAAGGCTTTGAGGTTTCCTTATATCAGAAGGAAGATTTTTCAACTGCACTAGATTTTTCCGTTGGAGCATTTCTGAGCAAATATGACATGGTTCTTTATGTTGGAAATATGGAGAATGCTTCAAACCAGGTAACAAACCGTTACCAGTGGTATACCTTCTGGGGAAATGGTGATAACTGTCCATGGTTTATAGCAGAGGTTCCGGTTATTTATGTAAGTATGGCAAACCCATATTCTCTTATTGATGTACCGCAGATCCAGACCTATATTAACTGTTATTCCAATAATGACTATGTAATCGACGCTTGTGTGGAAAAATTACTGGGAAGATCTGAGTTCAAAGGAAAAAGCCCGGTTGATCCATTCTGCGGAAAAGAATATCTGAAATATTAAGGAGAGAGACATGAAGGAACAGGTGTTTAACCCATATTTACCATTAAATGAATACGTCCCGGATGGGGAACCCCATGTATTCGGAGACAGACTGTACATATATGGATCACATGATCTTGCCGGAGGAGAAAGATATTGTATGCAGGACTATGTGGTCTGGTCAGCGCCTGTTTCAGATCTGTCTGACTGAAAATATGAGGGAGTTTCCTATCGGAAAGATCAGGATCCCTTAAATCCGGAAGGAGAAAGAATACTTCAGGCTTCGGATGTGGCACAGGGGCCAGATGGCAGATTTTATCTTTATTATTGCCTGGCTTTTGTACCGGCAATCGGAGTGGCTGTCAGTGATTCTCCGGCAGGACCATTTGAATACTACGGACATATCCATTATCCAAAGAGTATCAGAAACGGAAAAGAATTGAATGAGTTTTTACCGTTTGACCCGGCAGTGCTGGTGGATGATGATGGAAAAGTGTGGCTGTATTACGGCTTCTGCCCGGAATTTGCTACGGAAAAACCAGATATGGGAGTGGAAGAAATCAGGAAATGGGAGTCAGCCCGGGAGCCATGGTGGCAGAGTTAGAGCCGGATATGCTTACTTTGAAGGAAGTACCGGTGATGATGGTTCCGGGACAGCTGCAGGAGAAAGGCACAGGGTTTAAAGGACACGGATTTTTTGAGGCCTCTTCTATGAGAAAGGTTGGTAAAAAGTATTACTTTGTATATTCCAGCCATTTAAGCCATGAATTATGTTATGCAGTCAGTGATTATCCAAATCGTGATTTTTCTTATGGCGGAACACTTATTTCAAACGGAGATATTGGATATCAGGGAAATACAGTTCCGAAAAATATGATGGGAAACAATCATGGGGGAATGACCTGCGTAAATGGGCAGTGGTATATTTTTTACCATCGTCAGACACATGGAACTGAATGTTCCAGACAGGGGTGCGCCCAGAAAATCGCTATTGGAGCAGACGGCAGGATCCAACAGGCTGAAATGACAAGCTGTGGTTTGAACGACGGTGCTCTTAAAGGAAAGGGAAAATATCCGGCAGCGATAGCTTGTGATTTTGTTTGTCCAGGCAATGACAGGAAAATAAATTATGGCGAATGTCAAAGAGAGCGTTTTCCATATATTTTCCAGGAGGATGAAGCTCATTATATTGCCAATATCCAGCAAGATGTAAAAATCGGATATAAGTACTTTTCTTATGAGGAAGAGATTCATTGCCTGAAAATGACGGTAAGAGGAAAGGCAGAAGGAAAAATTACTGTAGCAGCAGATGAAAATGGAAGCTTATCCAGAGGAACAGCGGATATCCGGTTAGAGGATAATCTTCAGTGGCAGACTGTGACGATTCCATTTGTGGCTGGGGAATCCGTGGAACCGTTGTATTTCATTTTTGAGATTTCAGGAAGCCTGCAGTTTAAAGAATTTGAGTTTGAGTAAGAGGAAACGGATTATGAGAATTGAGGACATAAAAATTAACGGAATTACAAATCCGGTGGGCTTCGAGCTGGATCACCCGAAGGTATCCTGGAAGGTGCGGGAGAGCGTATCCAAAAGAGCAAAGAACGTTCTTATTGAAGTAAGTAAAAAAGCAGATTTTTCTGATTGCATCTGGAAAAAGCAGGGGGCTGATCTGGACTGTACAGGACAGACTCTTGCAGTTAGCACGGAACCATATACCCGTTATTACTGCCGGATCACAGTGACAGGAGATGAAGGGGATCAGGCTTTTGGAACTGCTTTTTTTGAAAGAGGAAAAGGAAAAACTCCATGGACCGGTAAATTTATTACTACTGCCGGTGAAGACAGCTTCCATCCGGTTTTTGAAAAGGAATTCAAGGCTGGAAAAGAAATTGAACGTGCTAGACTGTATGTAACAGGAGTGGGACTGTACGAGGCCTATATAAATGGAAAAAAAGCCGGAGATGATATTCTGGCACCGTTTTGCAACGATTACAGGGAGAAAATCCAGTATCAGACCTATGATGTGACAGAGAGCCTGAAGGCAGCGGATGAAAACAGTGTTTCTATTTACTGCGGCAATGGCTGGTATAAAGGCAGACTTGGATATGAGGGTGCATCCCAGTGTTATGGTACAAAATTTGCGGCGATTGCAGAGCTTCATATCTGGTATGCGGATGGCAATGAGGAAATTGTTGCTACAGATGACACCTGGAAATACCGGGGCAGTGATATTGAAATGAGTGATCTCTATGATGGAGAGGTGCTGAACAGACAGCTGTGGCAGGATAAAGAGAATACTGTTAAGCCGGTGCAGATCATTGAAAAAGACAATGGAACACTGATGGGAGAGATTTCTCTTACAGCTTCCCAGCTTACGGAGCGTTACAGCCTTCCCGTAATTGTGAAGGAAAAGCTTCCGGTGCAGGAAGTGATCCACACACCGGCAGGTGAAACTGTCCTGGATATGGGACAGAACATGGTTGGATTCGTGGAATTTGACTCAGAGCTTTTGGCAGGAACAAAAGTTACCCTGGATTTTGGTGAAGTACTGCAGAAGGGAAACTTCTACAATGACAATTACAGAACTGCCAAGGCAAGATATGAGTATATTTCAGATGGCAGAAAGGAAACAGTGCGGCCTCATTTTACCTTCTTTGGTTTCCGCTATGTGCGCGTGACCGGATGGCCGGGACCCATGGATGCATCAGCATTCAGAGGCTGTGTAGTATATTCTGACCTGGAGACAACTACCTGTTTCAATTCCTCCTCTGACCAGCTGAACCGCCTTGCCCAAAACTGTATGTGGGGACAAAAGTCCAATTTCCTGGACATGCCTACAGACTGTCCACAGAGGGATGAGAGACTGGGATGGACGGGAGATGCCCAGGTATTTGCGCCTACAGCCTGCTATAACATGGATACCAGGGTTTTTTACCGGAAGTTTTTGAAAGATCTGCATATTGAGCAGAGAAAACAGAACGGTGCAATTCCGAACTTTATTCCAAATCTTGGAGGACTTCCGGGTGGTTCAAGTGTATGGGGAGATGTGGCGACATTTATGCCTATGGCTATGTACCATCATTATGGAGATAAAGACGAGTTAAGACGTAATTATTCCATGATGAAAGAGTGGGGGGACTGGATCATCCGTAGCGAGGAGCAGAACGGAAACCACAATCTGTGGGACTTTGGTTTCCATTTTGGCGACTGGCTTGCACAGGATGGTATCTCACCTCAGAGCATGAAGGGTGGCACGGATGATACACTGGTGGCTTCCCTGTACTATTATGCATCAACAGGAAAGGTTGCGGAAGCAGCCGGAATCTTGGGCTACAAGTTGGAGGAAGAATATTATTACGAGAAGGCAGAAAAAATCCGTAGCGCGATCCTGGATGAGTTTTTCGCAGTAAACGGAAGACTTGCCGTGGATACACAGACAGCATATCTTATGTGCTTGAATTTTGGTGTATATCGTGATAAAAATAGACTTATTTCAGGTCTGAAAGAAAGATTAAGAAAAGATTGTTATAAAATTAAGGGCGGTTTTGTTGGCGCCACCATGCTTTTCCAGGTACTGGCAGAGAACGGCCTGGAGGATGTGGCAAGCTATATCCTGTTCCAGGAGGGATTCCCGGGCTGGATGCATTGTGTGAATCTGGGTGCAACTACAATCTGGGAAAGATGGAATTCCATTCTGGATGACGGAACGATCAGCGGAACAGATATGAATTCCCTGAATCATTATTCCTACGGCTCTGTAATGGAATATGTGTACCGCTACATGGCAGGAATCCAGGAGACCGAGCCTGGCTTTAAGAAGGTTTGCTTTGCTCCACAGCTGAATAACAAACTGAGCTTTGTGGAATACAGTTATGATTCTGTAAGCGGAAAATATACATCTGCATGGAAGATAAATGAAGACGGTACAGTGACAGTGCGCTTTGAGGTTCCTTTTGGATGCAGTGCTGTGGCTGTTTTACCGGATGCGGCTGAGGCGAGAGATGAAATTACCCTGGAACCAGGTGTTCATGAGTTTACTTATAAGACGAAACGGGATTACAGAAAAGCATATACCATGGATTCCAGACTGGAAGAAATGCAGAACGACCCTCGGGCGCTGGAGATCCTTGAGCGGAAAATGCCACTGGCATTGGCGAAAATCAAGGGGAAGGATGCAGAAGATCTGAATCTTAGCTTAAATGAATTACAGTATATGTTCTTCCTGGGCTTCAATCCGGGAATGGTGCAAGGGGCAGCGGGAGAGCTTTTACAGCTGGATGCGCTGACCAAATAACAGTTGCTGTGCATTGAGAAGCGTGTTGCTAGTCAGGATGTGAACCGTAAGGGCAATAAATAATAGATGGGAGAATATTATGAAAGCATTTGTTTTTGATTTGGATGGAGTTATTGTATTTACAGATAAATTTCATTATCAGGCATGGAAAAAAATGTCTGATGAAATGGGAATCTATTTTGATGAAAAGATTAATAACCGTCTTCGCGGTGTGAGCAGGGCAGAGAGCCTGGAGATCATTTTGGAAAGATATGAAGGACCGGCCCTTTCCCAGGAGAAAAAGGCAGAATTAATGGAAAGCAAGAACAATACCTACAGAGAACTTCTTGCTTCCATGACACCTGCGGATGTGGCTGATGAAGTGAGAGAAACTCTTGCTGAGTTACACAACAGAGGTTATAAGCTGGCAATCGGTTCTTCCAGTAAAAATGCAAAATTTATTTTGGAAAAGGTGGATCTTCTGGGCTCATTTGATGCAATTTCAGATGGTACAAATATCACCAAGTCTAAGCCGGACCCGGAAGTATTTGTGAAAGCAGCAGAATTTCTGGGTGAGCAGCCAGAGGATTGCTATGTTGTGGAAGATGCTTATGCAGGAATCGATGCAGCGAAGAATGCAGGAATGCAGGCAGTCGGAATCGGGGATGCAGCCGGATATGAGAAGGCTGATCATAAAATCCAGAGTTTCAGGGATTTATTGGCATTAGAGAAATAGTGATTGTTCACAACCTGACCAGTAGCGAGAAATAATAAATATATGGAAATACGGATTGGAAAAGTGTAAAATATTTCAGCGATTACCAATTCGGGAGGAATGAAATGAAAATTGTGAAAAAGTGGGATTTTGCAGAATTTACTTTCTTTCTGGAAAATGAGCAGGAGCCAGACTTTACGACACCTTTAAAAGCTGTTTTCACAGGAGAAAAGGAAACTCTGGAAGTGGAAGGCTTCTATGATGGCGCAGGCCGCTGCACTGGAGAAAGTATTTATAAAATCCGTTTTATGCCATCCTATGAAGGCCATTATACTTATAAGGTGGAGCCTGGAAATCATCAGCTGGGCGAAGATTCAGACAGCTGTGAGGGTGAATTTGAAGTAACTGCACCGGCTGAAAATAACCATGGCCCGGTGCGTGTGAAAGACAGCCTGTATCTTGCTTATGCCGATGATACTGTTTATCACAGTGTTGGAACAACCTGTTATGCATGGCTCTATCAGAAGGTGGAGCTACAGGAGCAGACGCTGGAAACTTTAAAGAATAGCTGCTTTAACAAAATCCGCTTCTGTATATTCCCGAAATACTACGAGTTTAACGAGGAGGAACCGGAATATTACTCTTTTGAAAGAGGAATCAGCAAGGGGCAGGATAAGGAAAAAATCGCAAGAAAAATCCCGTTGACTTTCCCGAAAACAAAAGAAGCAGAAGATATCAGGGACTTTGACTGCTATAAGCTGAATACTGATTTTTTCAAGATGCTAGATGAAAGAATCAGCCAGCTGCGGGAGCTTGGAATTGAAGCAGATATTATTCTTTTTCACCCATACGATAAATGGGGCTTTTGCACTATGGAAAAAGAGTGCAACGAGCAGTATCTGAAATATATGACAGCAAGATATGGCGCATACCATAATGTATGGTGGTCTATGGCAAATGAGTATGATCTTATGCCATTTACCAAAGAAGAGTGGAGCTATTACGGAAAATTTGTCCGCCAGAATGATCCTTATGAGCATTTATGCTCCATTCATAACTGTATGGGATTCTTTGATTATACAGAAGACTGGATCACCCATTGCAGTATGCAGAAAAATGCTACATATATGCACGTGGAAAGAACAGAAGAGCATCTGGCAAAATACGGTAAGCCGGTGGTATGGGATGAGATCGGCTATGAGGGAAATGTTGACCGCGGCTGGGGAAATATCTCCGGACAGGAATTGGTTCGGCGTTTCTGGGAAAGCGTATTAAGAGGCGGATATGCCGGACATGGAGAAACTTATGTTCATCCGGAGGACGTTCTCTGGTGGTCAAAAGGCGGCGTTCTGCATGGAGACAGTGAACCACGTCTGAAATTCCTGAAAAAAATCTGGGATGAAACACCTGGTGGCTGCCTGAAGGCAATTGAGAATGAACCTTTTGACGAAGTGATCTCAATTCCTGCAAATGAGGAAAAGGTATGCAGCTGGATAGAAACGACCTGGTGTAGCTATGAACTGCATTATTTCGGAATTGGAAGGCCTGCATACAGAATGCTGGAGCTTCCGGAAGATGCAGCTTATCAGGTAGATGTTATTGATACCTGGAACATGACGGTTACAGATGCGGGAGTGCATAGCGGAGTTACTAAGATCGCGCTTCCGGGCCGGGAGTGGATGGCAATCAGGGTTATTAGAAAATAATGAAAATACAATAAGAATATTACGAAAAAACAGTCGCAGCGATAACAACCGGTGTTTGACAGATCGGGGTGTTATATCAAATTATGCGGCTGTCTTTTTTGCTCTTTTTCGTAAATAGTTGCACTTTTCAAAAGCTGAAAACAATGGTAAAATAAACGTAACTATAAAGGTACTGAGCGATTATAAATAAGCACTATAAGATGTATGTGAGTAAGAAAGGGAAAGTCTGGTTTGGGGAATGTTTGTGGGAACGTGAAATGGGCCGGACCATATGGTGAACTATGACGATAAGAGCGAAAATAATGGAAACCGATTCTGTAACAGGGGTGCTCGCAAACATCAGCTTTATCCAATGCTTAAGGCACTTCTTATCCAGCGTATTTTCTCAATCCCGACGGACACACTCCTGATCGTATTTCTGAAATATTCCCAGGAACTGCGTGATTTCTGCGGTTTTGATGTTGTTCCGGATGGTTCCTATGATCCTTATAAAGCTGCTTATGGCTCTATGCCAACTCATGCGGCTTCCAATCAGGCAATCCAGCAGATGTACATCAATGGACATTTCTGTTACGCCTATAAATTTGGCATTATTACGAACGGGCTTGGTATTGTTCGTGACATCACTTTCTACAACAAGGACTTTCTAAAAAAACATCCTGATATCGTTGTGGGGAAGAAATCAGATTCACCGGATGAGGATAAATCCCTTGCCGATTCGAAAGCACTTCTTCCAGTTTTAATTGCCTTTTTCCAGAAACATCCTTTAATAAATTCAAAGACGTTTCTTGGAGATGCTGCGTTTGATGCCATTAACATTTACAAATCCCTCTTTGAAGAAATTGACTTTCAAAAAGCATTTATCCCTTTAAAAACAAAGCTTTCTGTGGTAGGAATCGACTATACTGTCAATGAAAACGGTATTCCCTGTTGTCCTCACGATCCATCACTTCCGATGCGGCGTGAAGGAAGCAAATACCATTTGCGAAGCAAACTTCCTACCATGAAGTTTGTATGTCCAAAAATGAAATGGGAATACAATCCTGTCGACAAGTCAAAACGTCGTGTATGTCATTGTGACAATCCATGTACATCTTCTTCCTGTGGACGAATGATCTACATTTATCCTGAAAAGAACCTTCGTGCCTATCCTGGTGTAGAACGCGGCTCACAGGAATGGGAGGATACTTACAAGATCCGTGTAAATGTTGAAAAGTCAATCAACCATTTCAAAGATAGTTTCTGCATTGCGGATCGTAAGACCCAGAACGAGAAAACGCTTCATGTTGATTTACTTCTTGCTGGAATCACCCAGCTTGTTACTATGCTTGCCGCTGATAAGATTCATCAGTACCAATACATTCGGAGTTTGAAGCCTTTGATTGCCTGATTATTAATATTCATATAATCTTTTCTTCGCAGTTTATCTGGGAAGTCTTTTAGTCATGTCTAAATTTAAAAGCACCTACTTTTCATCTTAAGAATCCTGCGTTTTTAATCGGGATTGCGAACTTGTTTCGCAATTACCTATAGAAAAAATGCCTTACTGTACTTTTCTATTTGAGGTGTAGCATATATGGCGAAAAAATGGTACACTGAATAAAGAACTTATATAACTGGCCCGGAACTTAAGTGCCAATTTCTAGTTTTCATTAGGAGATAGGATTATGGAGAATAATTTGTTGTATCATGGAAGTGCTATGGAAGTTATTTACCCGGAAATCAGAATAACCAGATATACCAAAGATTTTTCATGGGGATTCTATTGCACCAATAGTTATGAACAGGCTTACCGCTGGGCTGATCGAAGATCCTCTCATGGAATTGTAAATGTTTATAAATACACGGAAAATCCAGAATTAAAGATTTTGCATTTTCCTAAAATGAATGATGAGTGGCTTGACTTTATTGCCAGATGCCGTTCTGGAGAAAGTCATCCTTATGATATAGTAGAAGGACCGATGGCTGATGATACAATATGGGATTTTGTAAATGGCTTTATGTCGGGAAAGATTCCAAGAAATGTATTTTGGGAATACGCAAAATTCAAGCATCCTACACATCAGATCAGTTTTCATACAATAAACGCACTGCGGTGCCTGGAATTTGAAAGGAGTGAGCCGATTTATGACCGAGAAACAGAAGGATGATATCTATTATGTGTGCAGTTTAATTGAATTTATAGCACGTAAGACCAAGAACCACAGACAGGACGTGATCCGATATTTCTCTAAAAAAGATATCCAGAGACAGCTTCGGCTTGCAGAAGTGAACCACTGTCTTACCTTTGAACAGGTATCTGATGAGTTAATTGAAGATTATGGGATTAAAAATGGAGACTTTGATACAGTTAAAGAGTGTAAATATGAAGTTCCATCTGTTACATCTATCGGGATGCTTTATCAGGAACTGGTTTTATCCACAATGAAGGAGGAAGATGCCAGCCAGGGAATCATAGACGTCTTTTCATCGTTCATAACAGATGAAATTTCTGATTTTAATTCCAGAGTGTATTATACGAATCCAGATTATCTGCGGTGTTCGTATTTGAGTGGTGAGATGTTGGCGTAATAAAGGGGGAGCAAAGTCCCCCCCTTAAATTTTTCTGCCAGAAAGTCTGCTTGGGTTCAAAGCTTAATATATTTCTGACTTCTGCTCCTGGGCTTATCCGGGATAGTCATGCGGATCAGATCAAGCTTAATGGCAGGATGTAAATAATTTTTTCGGAAAGTTTCTTTTGATTTCAAATCTAGTTTTTTCATTAGTGCGTTGCTGGTATAAGGAATGTCATACTCCATTACAGAAAGTAGTTTCTGAACATAATCTGAGAGCAGATGGTTTTCTTCATTGATTTGGGCCGGGATGTCATCCAGGATTTTATCAATCTGTGACAGCATAAATTCAATAAAGCCAGTGGAAGAGCCTGCCCTATGACATTGGGCGATTGCGTCATAATATTCAGTCTGGAATTTCTCAATCTGGCTTTCGATAGGAATATATTCAAATATAGGCTTCCATTTTGCGAGAATAGCGGTGTGCCATAGCCTTGCCATTCTGCCATTTCCATCAGAAAATGGATGGATAAAAACAAATTCATAGTGGAACACGCTGGCAAGAATCAAAGGATGGATCGTGTTTCTGGATTTATTCATCCAGTTAAAAAGATCACTCATTAATTCTGGAACAAGGTGTGCGGGTGGAGCCATGAAAATACACTGGTCACCATTAAAAACGCCTTCTTCCCCATGTCTGAAGTCCCCAGATTCATTTACAAGATATCTGGTCATTATGCCGTGAAATGTTTTTAAATCTTTGATACTGTAAGGGTCGATTTCTGACAGGCGTTCATAAGCTTCGTATGCGTTTTTTACTTCCTGTATTTCTGTTTGTTTTCCAAGAACTGTTTTTCCCCCTATTACATCCCGGACTTGTCCTAAAGAAAGGGAGTTGGCTTCAATTTTCAGAGATGAGTGGATGGATTTAATGCGGTTGTTTCGTCTAAGGTGCGGCTTGGATTCAAGGCTGCTGGTAGCTGTAATGCGTCCGATTTTTTCTGAAATAGAGGACACATATGTTAGTATTTTGTTGGTAATGGTAAAAGGTGGTGCGTAATCTCCCATAAAATACCTCCGTGTATAATGATTAACTTGCTTATTAACTTGCGTATTTTCTTGCTTAATTATACATGGGAAGAAAGAAAAAAACAATTTCTGTTTTTGAAGAATTTGAGTGAGGGTGGTTAAAAGCTGCCCTCATTTTTGCGTCGGAGGAAACTGATTTGGGTACTTGAAATGCAATCTTGGGTATATTTTGGGTACGGGGGGTAAATGTTACAGAAATATTACAAGAATGGTGTACCCCAAAACCCCACAAACCCGCATAAATCCAAAGAGAAACACCCGGTAGGGGAGCTACCGGGTATTTCGAGGGGAGTATAAATAATTAAATAAGGGGTTATGTAAAAAAAATTTTTGAAGGGTAAATTCTTTTTACAAGAGCAATTATAATATAAACTGGAAAAAAAAGCAATATCATTTTGATGAATATTCTTTCTGCAATTGGTTACAATACACAAAGTAATCTGAAAACAGCTGCTGGGTGCGGAACAGAACGCGAACAGCGGCATTCAACAGGAGGAATACTCAAATGGCAAAAAATTATGAGTCTGAAAACAAGAACAGCAAAAATTCAACAAACAGATCTTATGAAAATGAGATGAATTCTCAGGATTGCAAGAATTCTTACTCAAAAAACAGCAGCAAAAACAAGAGTCGTAATTCTTACGAGTCTGGGGAAGATACTACTTCCAGATATTAAAATATTTTAAGAAAGGGCGCAGGGTCTGTTGACTCTGCGCCCATGTTGGGAGGTTTAATGTATGCCGGAGGTTTTTGATGAGCAATGCGGAAGAAAATCCAGAGCCTTTTTCAGACACGCTCTAACGTTGCACGCGTCCTGCACCGTCGCTTTCAATCATGGAAAGAACTTATGATTCAGTAATATATTTAAGCCAGTGCTTTCATTACTTCATACGCACCATTTTCACGGATCTGAGTTAAGTAATTGCATACAGCTGCTTCAAATCCGGAAATCTGTGTCAGATCTTCGCCCCAGAAGGAAGTATTGGTGCAGACTGCATGAACAAGATCCGCTGCGGAATCATCTTTATGTGCAAGGTAGAATTCGAGAACTGCTTTGTCATCTTTTACAGTGTATTCATTAGCTGCTCTTTTGGCTGTAAGTCCGTCTTCGCTCATAGCATATCCGTTATAGAATGCAATGTAGAAGGCGAAAGAAGCTGTGATGCATGCAGGAAGTGTACCTTTGCGTTCAACATATTTTTTGAGTGACGGCATAACACGTGCTTTCCATTTGGATGTAGAGTTCAGAGAAATGGAAAGAAGAGCGTGATCGATAAATGGGTTTTTGAAACGTTCTGTAACAGCAGCGGCAAAATCTTTGAGCTCTGCTTTTGGAAGGTCTAGAGTAGGGATGATCTCATCATAAATAGTTTTGTTCATAAATCCACAGATCACATCGTCGTTCATGCAGTCTCTGACAATATCCTGTCCTGCAAGGTAAGCACCCAGTACAAAGGAGGTATGAGCACCATTTAAGATACGTACTTTTCTCTGCTTGTATGGTTTGTGATTGTCTGTGATCAGGATTGGAAGGTTCGCTTTGTCAACCGGGAATTCGTCTTTGATTGACTGAGGTCCTTCGATTACCCAGAAGCCGAAGATTTCACCTGTGTCGATCAGGTTATCTTTATAGCCAAGTTCTTCACAGATTGCAGCAGCTTCATTTCTTGGATAACCTGTTACAATACGGTCTACAAGTGTAGAGCAGAAGATGTTTTCAGCTTTGATCCAGTTGATAAAGTCTTCACCAAGATTCCACTGCTTTGCATATTTTAATACACATTTTTCAAGCTCTTTTCCATTATCATCGATCAGCTCACAGGAAAGAATGATAAATCCTTTGCCGGCTTCCTGACCGAATTTCTGGAAACGGCGATACATAAATTGAGTAAGTTTTCCAGGATAGCTGCCAGCCGGAACATCAGTAAACTGACAGGAAGAATCATAAGTAATTCCGGCTTCTGTTGTATTACATGCGATAAAACGGAGGTCCGGGTTATCTGCACATGCGAGAACTGCTTCAAAATCCTTATATGGATTGAGACAACGGCTTACACAGGAGATAACACGCTTTTTATTTATTTTTTTGCCATCCTGGAATCCACGGAGAAATAAGGTATAAAGACCCTCTTGTTCGTTGAACCTGTCATCGAGATCTGGAGCGATTGGCTGGCACAGAACAACTTTGGAGTTGAATCCGGCTTTTTCGTTTAACTCATCTATAAAATAATCTACAAATGCACGGAGGAAGTTTCCTTCACCAAACTGAAGTACACGTTCCGGCGCTGATTCAAGAAGGTATCCATCATAGCCCTGTTCTTTTAAAACAGCATAAGATAATTTTTTCATTTTCATTTTTCCTCATATATAATGATATGAGTGTTAAAAGGTCTTTTGACACTCATTTGATATCCGGATTGCTACGCAGCTACGCTGCTTCCGCAATTCGATTTATGTTTTATAAAGTAACGCCCTGTTTGAAGATTGCCATATCATGGAAACCTGCTTCTTCGGATTTTGATTTCTTTCCGGATGCAATCTCAAGGACAAAATCCAGAAGATTTTCTGAAAGCTCATCAAGAGGAGTATCATTTACCATGACTCCACAGTTGAAATCAATCCAGTTCTGCTTCTTTTTTGCAAGCTGGTTATTTGTGGAGATTTTTACTGTAGGTACAGGACTTGCAAATGGTGTTCCGCGTCCTGTGGTAAAAAGTACAATGTGTGCGCCGGATGCAGCAAGGGCAGTAGAGGCGACAAGATCATTGCCAGGTGCGCTCAGCAGGTTTAATCCCTTTTCCTTTACAGGTTCTCCATAAGAAAGAACTCCCATGACAGGTGCACTTCCGGATTTTTGCGTACATCCGAGAGATTTATCTTCCAGACTGGAAATACCGCCTTTTTTGTTTCCAGGAGAAGGATTTTCATAAATGGTCTGGTTGTGACTTTTAAAATAGTTTTTGAAATCGTTGACAAGGGCAACTGTCTGGTTGAACAGATCTTCTGTCTCGCAGCGGTTCATAAGTAATTCCTCAGCACCGAACATTTCAGGAACTTCTGTAAGAATTGTAGATCCTCCCATAGAAATCAGTTTGTCAGAAAATGCACCAACAGTAGGGTTTGCCGTGATTCCGGACAAACCATCAGAGCCGCCGCATTTCATACCGATTATCAGTTCAGATGCACGGATTGGTTCTCGTTTAAATGAGGATGCATAGGAAATCAGTTCTTTGACAGTTTCAATACCATCACGGATCTCGTCTTCGCATTCCTGGGCAACGAGAAAACGTACACGCTCAGGATCATAGTCCCCGATAAATTTCTTTAATTCATCGATGTTGCTGTTTTCGCAGCCAAGTCCAAGAACCAGAACACCGCCTGCATTAGGATGGTTCACTAAATCAGCAAGAATCTGACGTGTGTTATTCTGATCATCACCCATCTGGGAACATCCGTAAGGATGTGGAAAAGCACAGACACCATCAATCTGGTCTGTCATGTACTTCTGTGTGGCTCGTTCAATAGCAGATGCCACATTGTTAACGCAGCCTACTGTAGGAATGATCCAGATTTCATTGCGTACACCAACACCACCGTTTTTTCTGCGATAGCCCTGGAAGAACTTTGGCTCCCGGTGTGGAAGCTCTGTGATAGTTTTGTTATATGTATAAGTAAGAAGATCTCCCAGCCCTGTTTTTAAATTGTGAGTATGAATCCAGGAACCTGCAGGAATTTCTGCGGTTGCACGTCCAATGGGATTACCATATTTAATAATGGAATCACCAGGCTTGAGACTTTTTAATGCAAACTTGTGTCCCTGCATGATTTCTTCTGTAAGAGTGAGTGTGGAGTTATCAAGTTTGATCACAGTGCCTTTCGCCAGAGGCTGAAGCGCAACGGCTACATTATCTGAAGGATTAATTTTAATAAAAGATTTCAAGAAATCAACAACCTCCTTTATGTGAAAATAATGTATGTAAGAGCTTACATACAAATTACATCAACAAAACGGGAACGTCAATAGGAAATGGAAAAAAAGCTGAAAATGGTAAAAATACACAATGTGTAGTGCGAAAATTTGTCTGTTCTGCAAATACTTCGTGAATTGAAAATGATACTTATTTGTCGTATACTGCAAATAAAATGTAAGACCTTACATTTTGTTGAAACGGATAGAAAGGAGAGGAGAATTATTTTATGAAAGCATTTATGGACAAAGATTTTTTACTTTCAACAGAAACTTCAAAAAAGTTATTTCATGAGTATGCAGAGACAATGCCAATTGTAGATTACCATTGCCATATCAATCCCCAGGAAATTGCAGAGGATCGTAAGTTTGAGAATATTACCCAGGTGTGGCTTGGTGGCGATCATTATAAATGGCGTCAGATGAGATCAAATGGAGTAGATGAGTACTACATTACAGGTGGTGCCAGTGATCGTGAAAAATTCCAGAAATGGGCAGAAACTCTTGGGAAAGCAATCGGAAATCCGCTCTATCACTGGAGCCATCTGGAATTGCAGAGATATTTCGGATATACAGGATATCTGAACGGAGATACAGCTGAAGAAGTGTGGAACCTGTGCAACAAAAAGCTTCAGGAAGATGATATGTCTGTAAGAAACATTATCCGCAAGTCCAATGTAAAATTAATCTGCACAACAGATGATCCGGTAGATGATCTGAAATGGCATAAAGTTCTTGCAGAGGATGACAGCTTTGAGGTGAAAGTGCTTCCTGCATGGCGTCCGGACAAGGCAATGAATCTGGAAAAACCGGAATATCCGGAATACATGAAAAAGCTTTCACAGGTCAGTGGCGTTGAAATTGCTGATTTCGCAGATCTGAAAGAAGCCCTTCTTAAGAGAATGGAATTCTTTGCACAGATGGGATGCAGCGTATCTGACCATGCACTGGAATATGTTATGTATGCGCCTGCAGCAGAAGAAAAAGTAAATGAGATCTTTAAAAAGAGACTGAATGGCGAAAGCATTTCAAGAGAAGAAGAAATGATCTTCAAGACAGCTTTTATGCAGTTTGTTGGAAAAGAATATCATAAAAAGAACTGGGTAATGCAGATCCATTATGGATGCAAGAGAGACAACAATGCATTTATGTATGAGCAGCTCGGACCGGATACCGGATATGACTGTATCAATAACTATGCGCCAAGTGCTCAGACAGCAGATTTCCTGAATTCTCTGATCGCATCAAATGAACTTCCAAAGACAATCCTGTACTCCCTGAATCCCAATGACAATGAAGCAATTGGAACAATCCTTGGCTGCTTCCAGGGAACAGAGGCAGCAGGTAAAATTCAGCAGGGAAGTGCATGGTGGTTCAACGATCACAAAACCGGTATGATCGCACAGATGACATCACTTGCAAATCTGGGACTGCTTGCAAACTTTGTTGGTATGCTTACTGATTCAAGAAGCTTTTTGTCCTATACCAGACATGAGTATTTCCGCAGAATTCTTTGCGAGCTTATTGGCGGATGGGTGGAAAATGGAGAATATCCGGCTGATTATAAGACTTTAAAGGAAATCGTGTGTGGAATTTCATACAATAATGCAGTAGACTATTTTGGGTTTGACCTGTAAAATGATTGATATCAGAAAGCTTATTTTCTATTATTACCAGAACGAACAGGAGAACGATAGTGAATATATATGATATTGCAAAGCTGGCAAATGTTTCCATCGCAACAGTATCCAGAGTGGTCAATAACAGTCCGAAAGTCAGCCCGAAGACAAAAGAAAAGGTTCTTGCGGTTATGAAAGAAAATGAATACACGCCGAATGCGTTTGCCAGAGGCCTTGGTCTTGGGTCGATGAAAACAGTAGGAATCATCTGTCCAAATATTGACGATATCTATATGGCAAAAGCAGTATCTTATCTGGAGCAAAATCTTCATGCTCATGGATATGACTGTATTCTTGGCTGCAGCGGATTTAAACAGGAAGAAAAGGAGGATTATGTCAGACTCCTTTTGTCTAAGAAAATAGACACGCTGATACTGGTTGGTTCTACATATGCAGGAAATGGTAAAGATGAATCTGACACAGATTATATTCGGGAGGCAGCGGAACAGGTTTCCATATTTATGATTAACGCAAAGGTTTCAGGCGATAATATTTACTGCACCTATGCGGATGATTTTCAGGCTACTTATGAAGTGACGAAAGCCTTTATTCGGAGAGGAAAAGAGAAAATTCTTTTTATGTATGATTCAGAATCCTACAGTGCCAGGCAGAAAATGGCGGGATACGAAGCTGCATTGCAGGATGCCGGATATCCCATTCGTGGAAATCTGAAATTCAAGACCAAAAATGACATTGAATATACGCGGGATATGCTGCTTGAATACAACCGGACCCTCGATTTCGACAGCGTCCTTGCAACGGAGGATGGAATTGCAATCGGAGCAGTAAAGTATGCAAAGATTAAGGGACTGGCGATTCCTGAGGAACTGGCGGTCGTCGGATATAATAACTCAATTCTTGCAATCAGCAGTGATCCTGAGCTTACATCGGTGGACAGTAAGCTGGGGGTAATGTGCAAAAAGACAGTGGAACGGATGATAGACCTTCTTGAGAGAGAAATACAAATTGAAAAGAATGTGTGTGTTCCATGCGAAATAGTCCGCAGATGTACAACGGATTTCTGATCTTGTTTCATATTTAACCGAATCAAGTAAGTCCCCTGCGGAGGTTGCGAAAAGCAATACTTAAAAAAGGTGCATTTTGGCACCTTTTTTGTATTTGCGGATATACTGATAAAAAAGGGGATTTTCCATGTTTCCTGTAGAGCCGATTTCCGGAAAAATGCTGGATTATTATGTTGGACGGAAAGATTCCTTTCTTATAGATTTAAGAAATCCGAAAGAGTACCATACCGGACATATAAAGGGAGCGGTAAATGTGCCATATGAGAAGTTTGAAGAAATGCAGACATATGATTTTCCAAAAGGGAAAATACTGGTGCTGTATTGCGACCGGGGCGGGGCAAGTCTTCAGGCGGCCAGGATTTTGGCGCGAAATGGATATAAGACAAAAACGGTGATCGGGGGAATGAAGGAGTACAGAGGGAGAAATCTGATATGCGATATATGAGAAAAAATTCAAAAGAGTACTATCTTGTAATTTCCATCAAGGCATGATAATGTAAAGAAGAAAAATGTCCTTTTCATGAGGTTATGTAAACCGAAAAGGAGAGAGACAATTCGAACACTAAAAACAGAGGAGAAACCAAGTTTATGAAATATATGTTTGCTTCTGACATCCATGGTTCTGCTTACTATTGCAGGAAAATGCTGGATGCTTTTGAGAAAGAAGGGGCAGAGCGCCTGGTTCTGCTGGGCGATCTGCTTTATCACGGACCAAGAAATGATCTGCCAAAAGAATATGCACCTAAGCAGGTAATTCCCATGCTGAATGCCATGAAAGACAAAATTTATGCTGTGCGCGGTAACTGTGAGGCAGAAGTGGATCAGATGGTTCTGGAGTTTCCGGTGATGGCAGATTACTGTATTCTGTCAATTGACGGCAAGACACTTTATGCGACGCATGGACATGTTTATAATCAGAATAACCTTCCGCCTTTATGCGAGGGAGATATTCTGATCCATGGTCATACCCATGTGCTGAAAGCAGAGCAGATGGAGGGATACATTCTTTTGAATCCGGGTTCCGTATCCATTCCGAAAGAAGGAAATCCGCCTACCTATGCGGTGCTTGAGAACGGTGTTTTTTCCATCATGGATTTTGAAAGAAATATTGTAAAAAGCATAGTGCTTTAAGAAGGGAAAAACGGTGAATGAGTACAGAAAGATTTGAACTGATCGCTCCCTGCCATTTTGGCCTGGAAGCGGTTTTGAAAAGAGAAATACTGGATCTGGGATATGAGATCAGCAAGGTGGAGGATGGCAAGGTTACTTTCCTGGCAGATGCCCAGGGAATTGCAGATGCCAATGTTTTTCTGCGCACTACAGAGCGTATTCTTCTGAAGATTGCGGAAGTGAAAGCTGAGACATTTGATGAGCTTTTCGAGGCAACGAAAGCTTTGCCATGGGAACGTTACATTCCAGCAGATGGCAAATTCTGGATTGCGAAAGCCAATTCAGTGAAGAGTAAGCTGTTCAGCCCGTCTGATATCCAGTCTATTATGAAAAAAGCCATTGTAGAGCGTCTGAAGGGCGTATATAACGTATCCTGGTTCCCGGAGGATGGAGCAAGTTTTCCTATCCGTGTGGCGTTTATGAAGGATGTTGCAACTATTGGAATCGATACTTCCGGTGTTTCTCTTCATAAGAGAGGGTATCGTCAGATGACCGTGAAGGCACCTATTACAGAGACTCTTGCCAGCGCATTGATTATGTTAACTCCATGGAAAAAGGACAGAAGTCTTGTGGATCCCTTTTGTGGAAGTGGTACTTTTCCAATCGAGGCAGCTATGATGGCAGCAGATATTGCACCAGGTATGAACCGTTCTTTCCTTGCCGAGGACTGGAAGCAGGTTGTGCCGAGAAGATGCTGGTATGAGGCTGTAGAAGAGGCTCAGGACAGAGTGAATCTGAAAATCGAGACGGATATTCAGGGCTATGATATTGATGCTGAGGCGCTGAAGGCGGCCAGGGCAAATGCAAAAATGGCAGGAGTAGAAAGCCTGATCCATTTTCAACAGCGTCCTGTGAAGGAGCTTCATCACCCGAAGCCTTACGGATTTATCATTACGAATCCCCCTTATGGCGAGCGTCTGGAAGAAAAAGAAGCTTTGCCGCAGCTTTACCGCGAGATCGGTGAGAGCTACCGCGGCCTGGATAAGTGGTCTATGTACCTGATCACTTCTTATGACAAAGCTGAGAATGACATTGGACGCAAGGCGGATAAGAACCGTAAAATCTATAACGGAATGCTGAAAACATATTTTTACCAGTTCCTGGGACCAAAGCCTCCAAGACGTGCGGCACAGGAAAAGAAAGAGGGCACTGATAAATGAAGAAGATAATTTTTGCAACAGGAAATGCAGATAAAATGAAAGAAATCCGTAAAATCCTGGCAGATCTGGATGCAGAAGTGGTATCTATGAAAGAAGCCGGGATTCAGGCTGATATTGTGGAAGATGGCAAAACCTTTGAGGAAAACGCAGTGATCAAGGCGACTGCCATCAGCAAGCTTACCAGTGATGGCGAAATTGTACTTGCAGATGACTCGGGGCTTGAGATTGATTATCTGAATAAAGAGCCGGGAGTTTATTCTGCTCGTTATATGGGCGAGAATACAGACTATCATATTAAGAATGCAAATTTGATCCAGAGACTGGATGGCGTGCCGGATGAGCAGCGTACAGCCCGTTTTGTCTGCGCTATTGCAGCTGCCTTTCCAGACGGAAGAGTGGAAACTGTGCGTGGAACCATGGAAGGCCGTATTGGATATGAGGAAAAGGGTGCCAATGGATTTGGCTATGATCCTATCTTTTTCCTGCCGGAATATGGCTGTACATCTGCAGAGCTGTCTATGGAAGAAAAAAATAAAATCAGCCACAGAGGAAAAGCTTTGCAGGCAATAAAGGAAGAATTACGATGAAGGTGCTGGTTGTCAGTGATACTCATGGGAGAGATGAGTCACTGGAGATGGCAGTAGCTTTGGAGCAGCCCTTTGACTATCTGATTCATTGCGGCGACGTGGAGGGCAGGGAATTTTTTATTGAAGCGCTGGCAGAATGTCCCTGTACCATTGTGGCAGGAAATAATGATTTTTTCAGTGATCTTCCAAGAGAGGATGAGATTTTGCTGGAAGGACATAAGATCATGGTGACTCATGGGCACAATTATGGTGTGTCCATGGATCTTTATGGGGTTTCGGAAGAGGCGGCAGCCAGAGGCTGTGAGATTGTTTGCTTTGGACATACCCATAAGCCAGTGGTGGAGAAGAAAAATGGTGTACTGGTGATCAATCCGGGAAGCCTTTCTTTTCCGAGACAGGAAGGCCGCAGACCAAGTTATGCGGTGATGGAGCTGTATAAAGGGGAAGAGCCGGAAATTGAAATTCGGTATTTGTAACTGAAAAATACCTGTATGTTTGATTGTGGAAATGAAATGTTTTTTGAAATATTTTTTTGAAAATAGTCGAAAAAGAGAAAAATGCAGGTGGTGGAGGGCCTGAAAACCCGCATTTTTAGCGGGTTTTCGGGAATTACATCTTTTTTCGAAAAAAATATAAAAATTTATAAAAAAGGTGTTGACAAATGGGAGACCATATAATATAATAACTCTTGCCTTGAGCGAGAGAAAAGAAATTCTTGAGAGCACAAGGAACGACAACTTCATAGAAATGATGTTGTAAGACATCGGGGTGTGGCTCAGTTTGGCTAGAGCGCCTGGTTTGGGACCAGGAGGCCGCAAGTTCGAATCTTGTCACCCCGACTGCTGTAACAACATTACCGTTTCAGCGTAAATGCGGGTGTAGTTCAATGGTAGAACACTAGCCTTCCAAGCTAGATACGTGGGTTCGATTCCCATCACCCGCTCTATTTTTTTACCCAGAAGTACTATACTAATGAAAGGAACAAAGGCAATGATAGACAGCTATGTTGCACTGGATATAGAAACTACAGGGCTTAACCCGGCAGCAGACAGAATAATTGAGATAGGAATGGCAAGGGTATGTAATGGAAACGTGACAGATACATATTCAACACTTGTCAATCCAGGCATTAAGATAAGCGACAGAATAATAGAGCTTACACATATACATAATGAGGAGCTTACAGATAAGCCAAGAATTAATGAACTGATTGAAGATGTAATACAATTTATAGGAGATTATCCTATACTTGGACATAATGTTATATTTGATTACAGCTTTTTAAAGAAGGCGGCGGTTAATAACAATCTTGTATTTCCGTCAGCAGGAATAGATACACTTAAAATTGCAAGAAGAATACTTCCAGAACTGGAGCATAAGAAGCTTGATTATCTGTGTGAGTATTTGAAGGTTGACCCTGGTAACTCACACAGGGCTTTAGATGATGCGCTGAGTGCAAGCGGAATATACTGGAAAATGTATACAATAAAACCGGATGATTCAGGATTTGAAATACCATCTGAGCTTGTATACAGTGTGAAAAAGGATAGTCCGATTACACAGGCACAAAGAAATTATCTTACAGCACTTGTTGTAAAGCATAATGTTAAGCTTGATATCCCGATTGATGAGATGACCAAGAGTATAGCTTCACGAAACATAGATAAGATACTTTCAGAATATGGAAAATAATGGTTAGTTATGAATTAATGTTTATATAGGTAATATATTCATATAATTAATTAAATACCTAGTTAATAGCTGATACTATCAGGTCTTTGTTCACGGACTTGATAATTGAGGCGTATTGTCTTAACTGCCTGATCTTGGAAGCATTTTCTGCTTCTGAATATAATGAATAAAGGTCAGTATAAGTAAGCCGTATGTCAGAGCCTATCCTTACGGCATATTCAAGAAATGCTGTGGCATCGGATATGTCCTTATGTTCAATAAGGATATGTCCAAGCTCTGAAAGACTCTTTATAAATGAAGTGTAGTTGTCTTCATATTGTGTTAAAGTATCAAGATTAGCAACACCATATTTTAACTTAAGGTCAGTGTTGGAATACTCTGACAGGTTAAGCATTGGCTCAGTCTTAAGTGTCTGGATATTATTATAAGCCTTAAGGGCTTCTGGTGAATTATTTAATATGTCAGCTAATGTCAGGCTGTTATCTATAGCAGGAAGTGAGTCGTCCCATTTAATATAGTTAAGGGTGCTTATATCCTGCTTTCTTGTTGAATTGGCTTTCTGTTCCCTTTCCCAATATTTTTTTGAGCGTTCTGAGCCAGAACGTGTACTTTTTTTAAGATAAAGTTGAATAACTATTAATATTATTATAAAATAAGGCAATATAAAGTGCATAGTATTCTCCGTTTCCAATATGTTATTAAAATGTATTGTTTAATGTGCTGCTATGTTTAAGGAGGTAATTATGATTAATTTAAAAAAGAGCAAAACTAAAAGAATATTTGCTGCAGTTATAATAGTAATCCTTGTACTTGCTATGGTACTTCCTATGGCTGTGTCAGCATTTATTTAAGATTAAGTATAGATTGAAAATGTAATATATGCAAGTTCAAGCTTGTAATTGATTGTAATATGTGAAAAACATAGAAACGAGGAATTATATGAAATTAGGCAAGGTATCAGATACAATTCTTTCAAGGTCTGTATTAAAGCCTCTTAACACTGTAAGAGGCCAGAAGGTTACACGTATGGATATTGGACAGGATGTGTCTGAGGTGGATATTAGAGAGCATGGCGAGGATAAGACACTGTTAAGTGCGACAGCCTGTGGATATATGCCTCTTATTAAAGCCGTTAATAATATATATGCCGCTGGCGGCACACCCATAGCGGCAAGTGACTGCATAGTTATGCCAGAGCAGGCAAGGGAAATCCGTATAAGGAAAGTAATCGCAGGACTTACAAGACAGGCGGCGGTTACAGAAGTGCCAATAGCCGGAGGGCATACAACAGTCAGTGCTTCGGTCAGTGAGCCGGTAGTAACTGTTACAGTGCAGGGCTTAAGGGAAGACAATAGAAATGTTATTGAGGCAGGACAGCATATAATTGCCGCTGGCTGCATAGGAATAAGTGGAGTAAAGCAGTTAGTTGAAACTGATGAGCAGGCGGTATACGAAAGATACAGTAAAGACTGGGTAAGTAAGGCTGTTGGCGAAGATACAGATATGTATATAGGCGGAATGGTACAGCTTTTAAGGGACAATGGAATTAATTGTTATATGCACGATGTATCAGAGGGAGGAATATTTGGTGCGTTGTGGGATATGTGTGAATATGGCAATGTCGGACTTGATGTTGACATAAGAAGCATACCTGTAAGACAGGAGATTATAGAGATATGCGAATTATTCAATGTTAATCCGTATGAACTGCAATCTTTAGGTTGTTTATTAATGACAGCGGATAATGATTGTGATATTATTAATATACTTAACAGCAATAATATCCCAGCCGCAGTTATAGGAAGAATTGTGAAGGGCAATCAGAGAATTCTTCACAATAAAGATGAAGAAAGATTTCTTACATTACCTAATCAGGATGAGATATTCCGCTGTATAAAGACAGCACAATAATTTAATTGAAAGGGTATAATGATATGAGAGAGAAAATCCTTAACTTGTTAGAGAATAATGGTAGAATTGACATTCACGATATGTCCGTTATGCTTGGAGTCGCGCAGGAAGAAGTCGCGAATGAGATAGCAGATATGGAAAAGGAACATATTATCTGTGGTTATAATACCCTTATCAATTGGGATAAGACAGGCGATGAGAAAGTAACAGCACTTATTGAGGTAAAGGTTACACCTCAGAGAGGACTTGGTTTTGACAGCATTGCCGAGACAATTTACAAATACGATGAAGTTACATCAGTTTATCTTATGTCTGGTGGCTTCGATTTTACAGTTATTATTGAAGGAAAGACTATGAAGTCTGTTGCACAGTTTGTGGCGGCGAAGCTTGCACCACTTGATTCAGTGCTCAGCACATCAACACATTTTGTATTAAAGAAATACAAAGATTATGGAACTGTAATTGACGAAGAAGACAGAGATGAAAGGATGTTAGTAACACCATGAGAGATGCTTTATCTAAGAAAATAGTAGATATAGAGCCTTCAGGTATAAGAAAGTTCTTTGACGTAGTAAGTGAAATTCCAGATGCAATATCACTTGGCGTTGGTGAACCAGATTTTGATACACCTTGGAATGTAAGGGAAGAAGGCATATACGCATTAGAGAAAGGAAGAACATTTTATACTTCTAATGCAGGACTTAAGGAATTAAGACAGGAAATAAGCAGCTATGTTGCAAGAAAGTATGATACACAGTATGACCCAATGAAGCAGGTGCTTGTAACTGTGGGTGGAAGTGAAGCTATAGATGTAGCGTTAAGATGTATGGTTGACCCAGGTGATGAAGTACTTATACCACAGCCAAGTTATGTATCATATCTTCCTTGTGCAGTTATGGCAGATGCTGTTCCTGTATTTATTAATCTTAAAGAGGAGAATCAGTTTAAGCTTACTAAAGAAGAACTGCTGGAGCATATTACAGATAAGACTAAGATTCTTATAATGCCATTTCCTAACAATCCGACAGGTGCTATCATGACAAGAGAAGAACTTATGGAGTTAGTGCCTGTTATTATAGAGAAGGATTTGTATGTTATATCAGATGAGATATATTCAGAGCTTACATATGGAGATAACAAGCATTGTTCAATAGCAAGCCTTCCTGGTATGAAAGAAAGAACTATTATGATAAATGGTTTCTCCAAAGCATTTGCTATGACAGGCTGGAGATTAGGTTATGCCTGTGGACCTGCTGAGATTATAAAGCAGATGATTAAGCTTCATCAGTATGCGATTATGTGTGCACCAACTAACAGCCAGTTTGCCGCTGTTGAGGCATTAAGGAATTGTGATACAGAGGTAGAGAAGATGGTTACAGCCTACGACCAGAGAAGAAGGTTTCTTCTTCATGAGCTTAAGAGTATGGGAATAGACTGTTTTGAGCCATTTGGGGCATTCTATATATTTCCATCGATCAAGAAGTTTGGTATGACATCAGATGAATTTGCTAGCCGACTTCTAGAAGACCAGAAGCTTGCAGTTGTTCCTGGAACAGCATTTGGCAATAGCGGTGAGGGCTTTGTAAGAATATCGTACGCTTATTCAATTGAGAACCTTAAAGAAGGAATTAAGAGAATAAAGAACTTTATAGAAAAGTTGTAAGTACATATTAACTACAATGGAGGAAGAATTATGGCAGGAATGAACGCAGATTTTATCAATCCATTTTTAATGTCAGCGACTAAGATAATGCAGGAAATATGTCAGACAGAGATGAAGATAGGAAAGCCTTATGTCAAGACAACAGAATTCGAGAATGAGTCGGTTGCAGTTATGATAGGTATAACAGGTGAGTTAAAGGGTCAGGTTATTATGGCATTTGAGTTTAATAAGGCATTGGACGTGGCATCTAAGATGATGATGGGTATGCCGGTAACTGCACTTGATGATATGTCTATAAGTGCAATAAGTGAGCTTGGTAATATGATTATGGGTAATGCTGCAACAATATTCTCAACAAAGGGATATGTTATAGATATTACACCACCAAGCGTATGTCACGGAGATATGACTATTACACAGTCATATACACAGAATATATGTGTGCCTATCCATTCAGGTGACGAAGTGGCACTTGAACTTAATATAGCTGTAATAGCAGAACAGTAAAGAATTATAAGGAAAGATAATTATGTTAAATATAGTATTACATGAGCCAGAGATGCCTGCTAATACTGGCAATATAGGAAGAACCTGTGTAGCGGCAGGCGCACGATTACATTTAATTGAGCCGCTTGGGTTCAGCCTTAATGAGAAAATGCTTAAAAGAGCGGGACTTGATTACTGGGATAAGCTTGATGTGACAGTATATAATGATTATGAAGATTTTCTTAACCGTAATCCGGGCGCTAAGATATATATGGCAACTACTAAGGCACATCATACATACGCTGATGTGAAGTATGAAGACGACTGCTATATTATGTTCGGAAAGGAAAGTGCGGGAATACCAGAGGATATACTTGTAGACCACGAGGATACCTGTATAAGGATACCGATGATTGGAGATATCCGTTCCCTTAATCTTTCTAATTCAGTGGCAATAGTGGCTTACGAGGCATTAAGACAGCACGGCTTTGAGAATATGAGCTTGTCAGGAGAATTGCATAAGCTTCATTGGAAGTAATTAATTATAATGGGATGAGGGTACATTTTATGTATCCTTATCCTTTGTAATATACAGAAATATCAGATGAGTAAGGCGTATTGGATACAGGAGTTGCGAAACGTATGAGAAACAACAGCAATACCATTAATTTTTATGTGAAAGAATATATAAGAGAGAAGTTAGAAAGCTCTCTTATATATTCATAGAGAATCGTTGGTTATTAACATTACCCCTTTGCAAGTGGCAGTGTAAATATAAACTCTGTTCCCACATCTGCAGTACTGATTACATCGATATGTTCCTCGTGTGCCTGAATTATTTCCTTGGTTATGGATAGTCCAAGTCCAGACCCTTTCTTGTCACGGCCTCTTGAGGCATCTGATTTATAAAATCTATCCCATATTTTATCAATATCTTTCTTGGCAATTCCGCTTCCAGTATCTTTAATGGATATCTGGGCTTTATCACCTTTTTCTTTGACAGTTACATATATAAAGGAGTTATCGTGGCTGAATTTGATTGCGTTATCTACAAGGTTGTATATAACCTGTTGTATTTTACCTTTGTCAGCTTTGACATTAAGTGCTGTGCCAGAGAATGTCAGGCTGAACTTAATGCCTTTCTTTTTACACGAACCCTCAAGAGTTTCTATTGTATGCTTTATTACTGAGTTAATATCAAATGTTGTAATCTCAAGGCGGACAGTCTTAGGGTCAAGTTCATTAAGTGTAAGTATATTGCTTGTAAGCTTGGTAAGTCGTTCGGTTTCAAATAATACAATATTAATGTATTTATTAATCATTTCCGGTGGTACTGTTCCGTCCTCAATGGCTTCAAGGTAGCCTTTTATTGAAGTAAGAGGCGAACGGAAGTCGTGCGAAATATTGGATAAGAACTTCTGCTGGAACCGGTCCATTTCGTTAAGTTCTTTTGCCATATAATCTAGAGAAGCCGCAAGACGTCCGATTTCATCATTGTGGTGTATCTTAATGCGGTAGGAAAGATTACCTTTTCCATATTCTTCAGTAGCCTTGGTAAGCTCATTGATAGGCTTGTGAATATGTATGAAATATAGCACCAGCATAGAAAGTGAAAGCAGCATAGCAATCACCAGTGTAAGATAGTTGGTGTTAAATGTATCATATACCCTGTCAGTTATGACAGTTTCAGGCATATTGATGACAACATAGCCTTTCATTGTGAAATTGCTGGCAATAGGAAAATATGCACTTACAACAGTTTCGTCAAATACACCATAGAAATCACCTGTCTGTGTGTGTGCACCTTTAAGCCTGCCATAATCAAAATCCTTAAGTTCATATAGATAACCATTAAAATCTGCTGTTCCAGAAAATCCAGTATCTAACATAACATCACCGAATGGGCTTACGAACATAATTCTTGTGTGGTTGAGTTCAGATACTATTTTAAGGTCAGCTTCTATGTCTGAAAGATATTCTGGCGTGAATGTATCTTTTGCAAATGTGCCGGCAATTTCGTTAGCCTGCTGGTAAAGCACTTCAGAATAATAGTCATATACTTTATTATAATCGTGCCTGAAACATATTGTTGTTACAGCTATAAATCCTACAACAGCAATTATTATATATAGAGTTATCTGTTTGGTAAGCATATTATATTTCATATTGAGTCCGTTCCTGCTTATTTAGTCACAAATTTGTAGCCAATTCCCCATACGGTTTCAATCGACCATTTATCGTGGTCTTTAATCTTTTCACGAATTCGTTTGATGTGCACATCGACAGTACGGGTATCGCCGATGTAATCATAGCCCCAGATATTGTCAAGAAGCTGTTCTCGTGTGAACACCTGATTAGGTGCAGATGCAAGGAAGTATAAAAGTTCAAGTTCTTTAGGCGGCATTTCTACAGCCTTTTTATCATAAGTAACTGAGTAATTGTCAAGATTGACAATTAAGTCAGGATACGTTACACATCTTGCATTTTCTGATGGTGCAACGGTAGTCTGTGGAAGATGATAACGTCTTAATACAGCTTTAACACGTGCGACAAGTTCTTTTGTTTCAAATGGCTTGATAATATAATCATCAGCACCAAGCTCCAGACCTAATACCTTGTCAAATGTTTCGCCCTTAGCTGAAAGCATAATTATTGGCGTATTATTATTCTTCCTGATTTCACGGCATACCTGATATCCGTCAATACCAGGAAGCATAAGGTCTAACAGAATGAGGTTAGGCTTGAATGTAGAAAGGTTATCAAGTGCACTTTCGCCGTCATATACAATCTTAGTTTCAAAACATTCTTTTGTAAGATAGAGTGAGATGAGTTCAGCTATATTCTCATCATCATCTACGATTAAAATTCGTTGTTTAGCAACCATATGTGCCTCCATATACAATATTTATAGTTAATCTTTAAATGTTACAATTGTAACACCTTCTGCACCCTCGCCAATCTGTCCAAGGCGGAATTCTTTAATATAAGGAACCCCGTGCAGATAAGAAGTTATACCAGAGCGTAGAGCACCTGTTCCCTTGCCGTGAACAATTCGTACCTGTGGAATTCTGGCAATATAGGCATCATCAAGATATTTGTCAAGAACGGCAATAGCTTCATCAACAGTGTATCCAAGAAGATTAATCTCAGAAGATACAGAAGATGATTTTGACATCTTGATTTTACCTGAGCCACCAGCACCCTTAGGCTTAGAACTTGTTTCAGCAGGATCCTTATAGCCTTTAAGTATGGCAAGATTTTTAATATCCATTTTAGTGCTTAAGCTTCCTACAAGTACAGTAACCTGGTTTTTGTTCTTATGAATCTGGGATACAGTACCTATGACGTTCATTGTAAGAACCTTAACGTGCATACCAACCTTGAATTCAGATATATCGTGAGCCTTATGCTCGCTTATGTTGTTGGCAGGTTCAATCTTTAACTTTTCCTGTCGCTTATTCATTTTCTCACGGATAGCACTGCGGTGTTTCTCAAGCTCTTTTACAGTCATACCATGCTTGTTCATAGCATTAATTGTCTTATCAGCATACTCTTTCGCATCTTTAAGTATGCGTGCAGCTTCTTCGTTAGCTTTTCTTATAATATTGTCAGTACGTTCATCAAGACGTTCAGTTTTTTTGGTAAGTTCAGACTTTAACTGGGCAATCTGTGCTTTGTACTCATTTAATTCCTCACGCTCACGTTCAATTGTAACACGGCTTTGTTCAAGATCAGTTACAAGGTCTTCAAATTTGATATCTTCAGAGTCAAGACGGCGTGAAGCATCATTAATTATATTGTCAGAAAGTCCAAGCTTTTTGGAAATGGCAAATGCATTACTCTTTCCAGGAACTCCGATAAGAAGCCTATAAGTAGGGCGGAGTGACTGTACATCAAATTCACAGCAGGCATTTTCCACGCCATCGGTTGTGAGTGCATACATTTTAATCTCGCTGTAATGTGTTGTCGCCATTGTTGTAATATTACGTCTGTGAAGGCTGTCAAGTATAGCAATTGCAAGGGCTGCACCTTCTGTAGGGTCAGTACCAGCACCAATCTCATCGAATAAAATGAGACTGTTGCTGTCAGCTTTTTTAAGAATATCGACAGTATTAGTCATATGTGAGCTGAATGTACTAAGGCTCTGTTCAATACTCTGTTCATCGCCGATATCAGCAAATATATTGTCAAATACAGCTATGTCGGAATGTTCCAGTGCTGGAATATTAAGTCCGGCCTGAGCCATAAGAGTAAGAAGTCCGACAGTCTTTAAGGATACGGTCTTACCACCGGTATTAGGTCCTGTTATGATAAGAAGGTTAAAATCTGTACCGAGATAAATGTCTATAGGCACGACAGTATGCGGCTCAATAAGAGGATGTCGTCCTTTTTTAATATTTACTATACCTTTGTTATTCATAACAGGGCGGCTGCAATTAAAATGCCTTGATAAAAGTGCTTTGGCGAATATGCAGTCAAGATTGGTAAGTATCTCATAGTCTGAAAGCAGTGAATCGGTATATTCTGCGGCTTTAGCACTTAAATCTGCAAGAATAACTTCAATCTCAGCCTGTTCCTTAAGTTCAAGCTCTCTTATATCATTGTTAAGCTTGACAACTGCGGCAGGCTCAATAAATACAGTAGAACCGGTCGATGACTGGTCATGAACCATACCAGGCATAAGTGATTTGTATTCAGCTTTAACAGGCAGACAGAAACGTCCCTGTCTTGTTGTTATCACATAATCCTGAAGATAAGTTCTTGTAGATGGTGAATTTAATATTTTATTAAGTTCAGTGTGTATGCGGTCAGCAGCTATATTTTTCTGACGTCTTATGCTGCGGAGGTTTGCACTTGCATCATCACTGATTTCATCTTCTGATATAATACATTTCTTAATTGCGTTATTAAGAAGTGTAACAGGGTCAAGCATGTCTATTAAAGGTTGTATTGAGTCAGCACGCTGTTCATAGTATCCCTTTATGTGGGCAGCACATTCTAATAACATAGATATGTTAAGAAGCTCAAGTGCATTAAGAGAGCTTCCGACTTTAAGTCTTGCAATGCTTCCCCTGATATCTTTTATCCTTGAGAAATCCACGCTTCCCTTCTGGTATACACGGGTAAGTGCATCATTAGTATAATCAAGTGCTGTATTGATTTTGTCTATGTCAGTCATAGGTTCAAGCTTATGAAGTATCTGCTTTGCACCATCAGAGCAGGCAAAAGATACAAGACGAGATATTATTTTGTTATATTCAAGTGTTGATAATGATTTATTATTCAATGTAATACTCCTGTCATTTCAAATAATAATTATTATATGTCTGCTATTAGTGATAAAAGCTGACAATCCTCTCTTATTATATACTAAAACCGATTAAAACCATAGGCTAAATTTAAGAAAGAGCCGACTTTTTAACATCTATGTCATAGTTTGTTCATAAACATAGTGTATACTTTATTTATATTGCGTGATAACCGGATAGTCAGAAGAAAAATGTACTTGTGATTTAACATATCAGATGCGTAAGCATCTGTTAATGAATAAGAATGAGGGATAATATGGAACATAAAGATACTGAGCAGAAATACGATTTATATACGGAAAAGATTGTATTAAGTCCTAAGGTTAAATATAAGAATCTTATAAGAACAATTAAGATACTTATATTGATAATAATAGCAGGAGTGGTATATATAGCGGCTGACAAGCTTATTGTGCCGTCAGTAAAGGCGAAGTTTGATAAGAAGAAAGCAGAACAGGATAGGATTGAATTCACAAGAGATGAATATCCGGAGCCTGTTGTTGTTGAGGATGAAGAAGGACAGCCACAGATTAAGAAGGATTATGATACATTAATGCAGTCGTTAAGAACGAAGGTAGATGATGTGCAGAAGTCAGTTGTCATAATTCAGGAAAGCACGGAAGGGCTTAATTATGAGAATTATATTGAGAACAGGGAAAATGTAACATCTACGGCAGGACTTATTGTTGCCTATGTGAATTCAAGATATATTATACTTACATCAAAGAAATATACTGATAATACTGCGGATATAAGTGTTAAGGTTAATGATAATGAATATAAGGCGGTATATGTGTGCTCAGACAGTAATACAGGTATAAGTATAATAAGTGTTGATGCTGAACAGATGAGTGAGGACGACAGGACAAGCATAGAGGTATCAGTTCTTAGCAATTCATATATACTTAACAAGGGTGAGCTTGTAATTGCCGCAGGCAATATATATGGAACGGATGGGGCAGTAGATTATGGAACTATAACCAATATCAGCTCGTACAGCCTTATAGATAATAATGTAGACATATTTGAAACTAATCTTACAGCCAAAGATGAAGATTACGCATTTTTATTTAATTCGGACGGCAATGTTGTAGGAATATCTGTACACAGTAATAAAGATGTCAAGCTTAAGTTCATAGGAATATCAGATCTTAAAGGTACTATTGAGAATATGATAAACCGTCAGGAGATTATGTATTTTGGTATTAAAGCAGAGAATGTAGACAATGAATTGGCAGATAAATACAGTCTTACAACAGGAATATATATACTTGCAGTTGAGCAGGAGTCGCCGGCATATCAGGCAGGACTTCAGACAGGAGATGTAATTGTAGAGGTAAATGGCGAGGAATGTCTTACTATGCAGAAGCTGAATGAGAAGCTGTACAGATGCCAGTCAGGACAGAGCGTTAATGTCCTTGTAAAAAGGCTTGGTAAATCAGGGTATTTTGAAGTATCTTATGATGTCAATGTGGAATACAGATAAAGCAGCTACTTGACAGTACAGAGTAGAATTAAATAGTTGAGATAAGAATATAATAAGATTAATTGAAATCAGAGAGAAATCTGATTGAATGGAGGAAGAGTATGCGTTATATAGAAACATTTAAAGACGGAGACAGAATTTCAGAGGTATACCTGTGTAAATCCAAGTCATCAGCACTTACTAAGGCTGGAAAAGAATACGAGAATGTTATACTTATAGATAAGACAGGACAGATAGATTCAAAGATATGGGACGTTAATTCAGGTGGAATATGCGATTTTGAAGTTAATGATTATGTATTTGTTAATGGACAGGTTACAAGTTATAATGGTGCATTACAGTTTAAAATAGAAAGAATTCGTGTGGCAGCAGAGGATGAGTACACACCAACAGATTATATTCCATCTTCAAGATATGATATAGAGCAGATGTATGAGGAATTATTAGGATTCGTAAGAAGTGTAGATAATCCATACATAAAGCAGCTTTTGGAAGCATTTTTCGTTGAAGATGAAGCATTTATTAAAAAGTTCAAGAATATGTCAGCAGCCAAGACAGTACATCACGGATTTATGGGTGGACTGCTTGAACACAGCCTAAGTGTTACAAGATTATGTGCAAAGATGAGTGAGAATTACGATTTTCTTAACAGGGATCTGCTTATAAGCTGTGCAATGCTTCACGATGTAGGCAAGGTAAGGGAATTGAGTGAATTTCCAAGAAATGACTACACAGATGAGGGGAATTTTATAGGACATATAGTGATTGGCTACGAAATGGTTATTGAAAAAATCAGACATATACCAGATTTTCCAGAGATATTAGCTAATGAGGTTGGTCATTGTATATTATCACATCACGGTGAGTTAGAATATGGTTCACCTAAGAAGCCGGCAATAGCAGAAGCAATAGCACTTTCTATGGCAGATAATATGGATGCAAAGCTTGAAACTTTAAGGGAATGTCTTGAAGCCAAAGACACTAATGACTGGCTTGGATTTAACAGATGGCTTGAATCCAACATAAGAAGAACAAGTTGTTAATGTGAGGAACAGTTATGGCATATAGTAAGAATGATATTGTACAGGTTACAATAGAGGATATAGGAGTAACAGGAGAAGGAATAGGCAAGATAGACGGCTATACATTATTTGTAAAAGATACAGTCATAGGTGATGTAGTAGAAGTTAAGATTATGAAGGCAAAGAAGAATTACGGATATGCCAGACTTATGAATATCATAACACCGTCAAAGGACAGGGTTACACCGGAATGTAATATAGCAAGGCAGTGTGGCGGCTGTCAGTTACAGGCTATGAGTTACGCTGCACAGCTTAAGTACAAACAGAAGCTTGTCAGTGATAATTTACAGAGAATAGGTGGACTTACAGAAGGCGTAGATTATGAAATGTGTGACATTCTTGGTATGGACACGCCATTCAGATACCGCAACAAAGCACAGTATCCTGTAGGTGAGGATAAAGACGGTAATATTATTATGGGATTTTACGCAGGTCATACACATTCAATAATTCCTTGTGATGACTGCCTTTTAGGTGATGAGAACAACTCTGTAATATTAACAGCCGTCAGGCAGTGGATGAAAGATTACAGGGTAAGAGCCTATAACGAGAATATCCATAAGGGAACTTTAAGACATATACTTATAAGAACAGGATTTCATACTGATGAGATTATGGTCTGTCTTGTTACTAAGAAAATGTTAAGAAAAGAGGCGGCAGATGGACTTGTAAGAGTGATTGAGCGGCTTAATAGTGGCAGTTCAGCAAGTGATAATATTTCATCAGGTAGTGATAATAATACAAGTAATAACAGTGGAAGAAAGTTAAATATAGCTTCGCTGGTTGTCAATATTAATAAAGAGGATACTAATGTAATACTTGGCAGGGAATGTGTAACTCTTTATGGAAGACCTTATATAGAAGATTACATTGGAGATATAAAGTTCCAGATATCACCGCTTTCATTCTTTCAGGTTAATCCTAAACAGACAGAAGTGCTTTATAACAAAGCATTGGAATTTGCTAATCTTACAGGCAATGAGGCAGTGTGGGATCTGTATTGTGGAATAGGAACAATCTCGTTATTTTTGGCAAAAAATGCAGGAATGGTATACGGTGTAGAGATAGTTCCACAGGCGATTGAAGATGCGAAGAATAACGCGGGGCTTAACGGAATAGATAATGCAGAGTTCTTTGTAGGAAAGGCAGAAGAAGTAGTCACAGCATTTTATGAAAGCAGGAAAGCAGATGATGGTACTGGTCACAATATGACAAGACCAGATGTTATAGTGGTAGACCCACCAAGAAAAGGCTGTGATGAGAAGCTTCTGGATACTATTGTTACAATGTCACCACAGAGAGTTGTGTATGTAAGCTGCGATTCGGCAACACTTGCAAGGGATTTAAAGGTGTTATCGGAGCGTGGATATAAGATTGTGAAAGTACAGCCGGTTGACCAGTTTGGGAATACGGTACATGTGGAGACGGTTGCGCTACTTTCCAAGGGCGCTAAAGGTCCGGTGGACTTTTGCTCAGCGCGGACCGAAGTGGAACGGAGAATGGTCGACAACAGAAAAGTGAAGGTGGACTTCTCCTTGGAGGATATGGATTTATCTGAATTCAAGGGAAAAGCAACTTATGAGCAGATAAAGGCATATGTACTGGAACAGACAGGACTTAAGGTTTCATCACTGTATATCGCACAGATTAAGAAGAAGTGCGGATTGGATGTCGGTGAGAACTTTAATCTAGCTAAATCAGAGAATGCAAGGCAGCCTAAGTGTACACCAAAGAAGGAAGAAGCGATTATGCAGGCGTTTAAGCATTTTGGAATTGTATAGATTGTGGATAAATAGCATCGAGTGTCTATCTTACTGATAGGAAGCGTAAAAAGGACACCCCTGAACCGTAAATATTACGGGTCAAGGGATGTCCTTTTTGGTTGTCTTGGAGTGTCCAAAGGACAAGGTAATGAGACTGAGGGTATTAAGACTTATTAGAATTATACCTCTCTTATCTAATCATAAGATGTGATGAGACGATATGTTCATAATTTACTAATCTTTCCACCATCAAACATGCTATACCCTGTAGGATTCTTTCTAAATTCAGAAGGTGTGATTCCAAGGCATTTTGTAAATTGCCGGTTGAAGTAAGAACTATACTTAAAACCACATTGGGTTGCAATATCATCAATTTTAAGATTGGTGTTAGATAGCAATTCTTGCGATATCTTAAGACGATAGTGAAGCAGGTATTCGATACATGTACAATTTACTTGCTGCTTGAAACGCTGGTTAAGTGTGGTTCGATTCAAGTGTACAAGTTCACATAGGAAACTTAATGTAATATCGTTCTGATAGTTGTTGTGAATATAATCAGTGCAGGTTGTAACGGGATTAGTATTCTCAGATAATTCGTAGAACTTTAACTTACATTGGTCTACATATATGTCAAAAATGCAATTAAGTGTCTGGCGCAGCATTCTTCTGATACGGCAAGTCCAGTAATCATCGCTTTGTGCGTATGTCTCAGCACCAATCATAAGCATTAGTTCATTAATGTGAACATATTGTTGAGGTGTTAAGTAAAAAATGCCTTGAAAATTTCCATGATGCTTTGTAAACATATATAGCATATTTCTGTCGTAAACATATTTTTCATCGATTGGAATCGAATCTTCAAGATTTTCAAATTTTAAACAAGCTTTTATGTACCATGGATCAAAGTGAAATGCCTTGGCACTTAAATGTGTATGCTCCAGGCATTGAAAATTGTCATATTGGGAAATACATAGTACAGCTGGAGATGTAACTGTTTGAATATGATTATTGATTTTGATAGTTGCATTTCCACAAGAAACCATAATGATAGTACACCTGTTATTCATTGGTAATGATTTCAGTGTATTATAAAAATCAAATTCTATTGGAATTTCTCTTTCTTTATGTCTATCGGTCTGAGGCATATAAATCTCCCTCCCAAAATATATTATCTGCAATTTGAAATTGTAAAAAGTATAAAAATATGCTACGCAAATGACATTGAAATAACATTTTACGCAAGTTATACTTGTATATAGTATAAAAGAAATGGAGGAGAATGTCTATATGAAAAGGCTGTTAGTGTACAGTAAAAAATATTGGATACAAATGATAGCAGCGGCTATTTCAAGTGTAACTGCATCAATATCTACAGTTATGGTTATCGATATATTAAGGGAAATAATAGATATCATTTCTAAGGGTAATATGATGCAGGAAATCCGGTATATTATTTTGAAAATAATAATTGTGATATGTGTTGGTATTGTATCAAATTATATGTTAGTTGCAATGACTGGTTTTGTCGGTGCTGGATTGTTAAAGGATTTTAGGAATGATGCTGTGAATTCATTGATAAATGCCTCACCGGAATATATCAATCAATGTAATTATGGAGATCTTATGGAGCGAATGACTGAAGATATAGAAGGTCTTGCAGGTTTCGTATCTGGTTATTTTAAAGACTGCCTGTATGTGCCAATTCTTACAGTTGTATATTCAGTATATCTGATTTCTATGAATGCTCCACTGGCAATGATATGTTTATTTCCGCTGGCGATTATGGTGCCGCTAAATGTAAAGCTGCTAAAGCCGATAAAACTTCGTCAGTCTCAGTATGTAAAAGAACTGGGGCTTACTAATAATAATGTGGATGAGGCATTTGCAGGGGCAGAAATAATAAAGTCATATAATATTCAAGAAAAAATGATGAATCGGTATGAAGACGCTCTTTACAAAACATTTAAAACATCTAATGAAACGGATTTGGCTCAGTATAATCTGGAGCCAATATCAAGAGCAATACAGGAAGTCCCTATGGCACTTGCCATTTGTGTTGGTGGTGTACTGGTATTTAGAAATGCAATCACTATGGGTGTGTTAATTGCATATATAAGTATAATTAAAAAATTGATAGAGCCGTTATCAGGCTGTTATCAGTTGGTTGTACGTTCACAGACTGCCTTGGTATCTGTTTTAAGAGTGTTTGACGTTATTGATATTATGCCTGAGGAAGAACTGTCAGCTGGTATGAAGAGTGACGAAATGATAACAGATTTTCCGTTAATCAGCTTTAATGATGTTACATTTGGATATGGGGACGAAAAAGTTTTGATTAATGTGAGTTTTGATGTGAAAAAGGGAGAAAGCATAGCTTTCGTAGGAGAAAGTGGAAGTGGGAAAAGCACAATCATAAAACTGATTTCAAGACAAATATTAAGCAAAAATGGTGGAATATTCTATGAGGGGATAGATTATTACAATTTTACATCAAATGAAATTCGTAAGAAATTGGCACTTATTTCACAGGAAGCAACATTGTTTCCTATGTCTATTGCGGATAATATTCGGATTGGTAATCCTGATGTCAGTAATGAGAAAATAATAAAGGCACTTAAAATGTCTGGCTGTGAGGAATTTATTAAAGCGTTGCCAGAAGGTATAGATACAGTTCTTACGGAAAAAGGAAATAATCTGTCAGGAGGGCAAAGACAAAGACTTACTATTGCGAGAGCAATAGTGAAAAATGCACCGATTTTTTTGCTCGATGAACCAACAGCTGCCCTCGACTTAGAAACGGAAAATACCATTTGTAATACATTTGATGAAGTGGCAGGGAATCATACAGTTATTGCCGTTGCACATAGACTTAATACCATTAAGAATTATGACAGGATTTATGTATTAGAACATGGCAGGATTGTAGAACAAGGAACGCATAAGGAGTTACTAAATCAGCAGGGAAGATATTATCAGATGTATCAGGATTACAGTCGAGAGGAGATAGAATAATTGCTATGAAAGATTTAAAAAGATTCTTATCCTATATGGGAAAATATAGATTTGCTTACTGGTTTATTCTAATAACAACATTGATAATGGAATCGTCTTTGCAGATACTTTATTCGTATGTGACAAAAAAGACTCTAAATGCTATTGAATTTCAGAACATGCAGTTATTTCGTACAGCAGTGGTTGTATGCGTAGTAATTGTAATATTAAAGTGTTTATTTCCTTATCTTCGGTATTTTCAAATCAGATTGGTTCGTAAAATGGTTTATGAATTGAAGTTGAAGCTGTATGAGAAATTGTTGAACATGAATATGTATTTTTTTAATGATATACATAGTGCAGACGCAATAAAGACATTGAACTGGGATGCTAATTCCCTGAAAGATTCCTGGTTTTCGCATATCTATTGGGTGTTGGGAAAGATTGTAATAGTAGTTTCTTCTATTATTACTATGTACTTTTATAATCGGATGCTGACGTGTATATCATTAATTGTTAGTGCATTGACAGCTTTTGTTTCTATTAAGATTAATCAATCTATTAAGAAATATGTGAAAAAGGTTCAAAAGAAATCAACCAAATTGTCCATGTTATTAAGCGATATTATATCAGGTTTTGTTACATTGAAAATGAATTCCGGAACTAAGGTTGTATTAAATTATTTTTATGAGGAAAATGAAGTATCATTCCAATCAGAAAAAGACAGAGTTAAAATGGAGGCATTATTTGAGATAGTTGCATTTCTGCTAGGCATCATTGGAAGTTTTGGAACGATTATTGTGGGGGTATGGCTTGTTTCAGAAGGAAGAGTTGATTATGGTACGCTTATGGCTGTGGTTACCTTGCAGATGGGGGTGAGTAATGCGATGCAAAGACTCGGGAGCTCTATAGCTGCATTGACAACATCACTTGTTCGTGCTGGTCATGTATTTGATTTCATGGAATCAGAAATGGAAGAAGAAATAACATGGTTTACTGCAGGAAATGGTCCTGAGAGAAAAAATATTAATGTACAAAACGGAAGAGATAAGGCTATTGATATATCTAATTTACATTTTTCTTATAATGAAAATGATGAATCAAGAGATAAGAGTAAAATGCGTGCTCAGTTAAATTCTAAAAAGATGCAGATAAGTGTAGGTGAGAAAGTTATGATAACCGGTGAATCCGGATGTGGAAAGAGTACATTGCTTAAGTTGATTCAAGGATTTTATCCTGTTGAAAATGGAAAAATTAAAATACTTGGTAAAGATATAAATGAATATTCACTGGCTGAATTAAGAAATGTTATTACATATGTTCCGCAGGATAGTTATTTATTTGAGGGAACAATTGCTGAAAATATTGCATTAGGCTGGAATGAGGAGACTGCTCCAGTAATGGATGTTATTGTCAGTGCAGCGAAAAAAGCACATGCTGATGAATTTATCAAGGATTTGCCAGAAGGTTATAACACTAAGGTAGCTGCGGGTGGGACAAATCTGTCTGGTGGTCAGCGTCAAAGAATATCAATTGCAAGAGCATTTATGAAAGAAGCACCTATTGTTTTGATGGATGAACCTTCATCAGCATTAGATACATATAGTGAAAATGCAGTACTTGAAGCGATGAGCGTATTTATGAAGAAAAAAACAGTAATTATGGTTTCACATAGAATGACAGGTGCAGAGAAGTTTAATCGTGTGGTAAGGATGGATTAGCAAAGAATTTCATAACAAAATCCTATATCTTTTAGAGGAGTTTAGTGTAAGCGTGACTTGACAAAACAGAACCAATATTCTACATTTGATGGCGGAGATTTTATACCCAAAAACAGAGAATATGAATGCACAAATGGAGCTCAACCCTTTTGGGTTTGGGCTTTTTTGGACGCATATAGTCCTGTAAAAGTAGCAGCATGGCAATCGAGTAACATCGGTTGCTTTTTTGTTGCCTATTTTTAGAAATCATCAATTGTCCCGATAGAGTGATTTCCAAAAAACAAAATGAAAAGAGTGGAGGAAATGCAGAGTGAAAGAGTATTCAAAAGGTGTCTATGTGAAATTTAAACCGGAGAATATGTAATATTCCCTGAATGGCCTGATTTGAATCGGGTAATATCTTTACATTCAAAGATTAGTAATAATCTCAAGGGGGAGTAACAATGAGAAAAAAGTATTGTGAAGATGCAAAAGATATCAGCGGTATTTTATTTGCATGATGAATATGAAAAGTCTTCCTGTATGACAAAATCAAATTGACTAATGCTGATTAGCAATATATAATATAGACAAAACGAAAATGACACAAACGGAGGAACAATGAAGTGGAGAAGGTTATAACACTTGAGGAAGCATTAAAAAGAATTAAAGAGTTGGAAAATGAGAACGCCGAGTTACGTGAAGAATTGGAATATTATAAAAATCGTAAATTAAGTGGAAGGCAGAAGCACAATGCAAAATGGATGGCTATTTACAATGATTTTGTTGCTGGTTATGAAAGTGGAATGACTATGATAGAAATTGCAAAGCGTAATAATGTCAGTAAGAGAACGATTTACAGGTATAAAGCGTATTATGACAAGATGAGGAACACAAAGGAGAATGTGAAAGAGTAATTGAAGAAATTAATAGTAAAAAACATATTGCTGGCGTCAGCAATATGTTCATAAGAGGAGGAAATTTGAATGGAAAAGAGAATAATAGAATTGTACAGAAGAAAATTTGATGATATCCGACATGAAGCGGATGGCATTGAGTATTGGTATGCAAGAGAACTAATGAAATTATTAGATTATGTTCAATGGAGAAATTTTGAAAATGTTGTAAAAAAGGGAATGCTTTCTTGTAAAAATAACGGAATTAGAGTGGAAGACCATTTTGCTGGCGTCAGCAAAATGGTCACATTGGGAAGTGGAGCCAATAGAGAAGTTGAGGATTATATGCTTACTCGTTATGCATGTTATCTTATTGCTGAAAATGGAGATCCACGAAAGGAGCAGATAGCTTTTGCACAAAGCTATTTTGCGGTTCAGACTAGAAAACAGGAATTGATTGAAGAAAGAATTTCTTATATTGAAAGAACAGAGGCAAGAGGAAAATTAAGGGAATCGGAAAAAAGATTGTCTCAAAATATATATGAGCGTGGAGTGGATGATGCAGGATTTGGCCGTATCCGGTCTAAAGGAGATCAGGCTTTATTTGGTGGATTTACCACGAAACAGATGAAAGAACGTTTGGGAGTACAGGATAAAAGGCCACTTGCGGATTTCCTGCCAACACTTACCATTGCCGCTAAAAATCTTGCAACTGAAATGACAAATTATAATGTTGAAGAAAAGGACTTGCAAGGAGAATGTGCAATCACTGTTGAACATGTGGAAAATAATACTTCTGTTAGAGATATGCTTGGACAAAGAGGAATTAAACCAGAAGATTTACCAGCATCGGAAGACATTAAGAAACTGGAACGTAGAGTGAAGAGAGAAGAGAAAAAGCTTGCAGAGCAATCTGGAAAGTTGACAAATGAATAATACAGGAGTGTGAGACTATTGAAGAAGAAAACAAGATATTACATATACTCGTGTATCAACAGCAATTCAGATTGACGGTTACAGCTTATGCAGTATTATGGTGTTAATCTTATCTGTGTAGAAGATGGAATTGACAGCTCAAAAGAAGCCGGTAAACTGCTTATATCTATCATTGCTGCTGTAGCAGAGATGGAACGTGAGAACATAAGAGTACAGACGATGATCGGACGAGAGCAAAAGGCCAGAGAAGGAAAGTGGAACGGTGGATTTGCACCTTATGGATATAAGCTGAAAAATGGAGAACTTGTCATTGCAGAGGATGAAGTAGAAATTATTCAAATGATTTTTGATCGGTATATTCATACCAATGAGGGAATCATTCATTACGATAAAAAAATTTCAGATTTACAGAGACGATTAGATACCCAATATGATAAAATAAATGAAGTGGAAGAGGCAATCGCAGTGTCCAGAAGATAAAGAGAGTGCAATTGTGGAGGCATTGAAGCATTTTAAGATAAATAGTTAATAAAGAGAGGTGCATATGCTATGCCAGGTATACTCGTGGTTGAAGAT
>ERZ772854.169-NODE-169-length-83154-cov-6.530596_pt1 | contig 83154 bp, 73 predicted proteins | sample MGYA00580844_ERZ772854 | MGnify/ENA primary metagenome ERZ772854 (study PRJEB29015, sample SAMEA2737727) | human gut metagenome | biome: human gut; feature: human-associated habitat; material: faeces | place: China | collected 2012 ...
ATCCAAAAAACTTTACCTGATCCAATTCTGGATAATATCCACTGACATATTCTTCCGCAGACTTCCCTTCCACCTGAAAAATTCCTGTTGGTGTCGATGACTTTTCACCACCATAAATACAATCCATAGATTTGATTTCTTCATACATAACGTAATTCGAAGAATCAAAGTCTGAGCGAATAGAATAGTATTTGTGCAGAACAGAGTTGTCAGCTTTTTTGTATAGTTCTAGTTGGCTGGATGTACGGTTGAGTTTGAGTAAGTATTGAAAAAAATCTTTTTGCAATGATCGATATATAATAATTACATTTTCTTCTTTCATTTATTTTTCTTCTTTTCGTATTTCTTTTCTGTATGTTTCGCTCTTCTCAATAAATTTTATAAATAACTCAGCTATTTTTCCAGCATTTTCTACTTTACACGTAATCTGCGGATTATAACAAAAATTTTCACCACTACTTACCAATTTACTTACTTTATCTAAACGCATTCCTAAATATGTCATAGGATATGAGATTCTTTTCTTATTCACCAAACCACACACTGAACAATCAAATTGCATTGCCTGATATATACAATTAACTTTTCCCATTCTGTCAATATAATATCGCATAAAATTTATCGTATAATAATTTCCATTTACAATACATGGAATATATTTATAGACACGATTCCAACCACCATCTATATATTTTTTATTTCCTCTTAGCGCAGAACATGTTCCATTTTTTCCACCATAAAAATAGATATATATTTTATTATTGCTATAATTGTCTATTTTTGTAAAGTCATTATATTCATCAACGGTTATCCTTTGAGCACCTTTCTTTTCTAGCTCCTCTACAATTTTATTTCTTAAATCTGTTATTAAATCGACATATTTTTTAACTTTCTCTTCTTCTTCCATTTCTGGCAGTAAATGAAAATTATGCGTTTTCCTGTCAAACATATAATCATTAATTTGACTTGTTGGTTTAACACTACTTTCTAAATCTACTTTTTCCCAAAAAATATTACCAACACCTACAATTTCACTGCCTAATTCTTTTGTAATTTTCCTAACACTTTGCATATCATTTGTCATGCTCATATACTGTATATCTCCTATTCTGATATAAATTATTTTCTATTTATGTCCAACTAATTTCGCAATCACTCCCACCACCACAGCAGTAATCGCCACACTCACAATCCCCATATCAATCGGACTTCCTTTAATAAAATCAACGATTGTCAATACGGATGCAATAATGGAAAGTGCACCAAACAACGTAATAATATTCATTAATTTATTTTCACGCTCTGCACTTGCCCGTTCTAATTCCTCATCTAAAAGATCTACTTTCTCCTGTATATCCCGCATATAATCATTCACACCATTAATTTCTAACAATAAACGATATATTTCACATACATTATTCCAGCGTGAAATCTGAGAGGGAGTATAAGTTTCATAAGCGCGGACTTTGAGAACTGTCCGTTTGATTTCACGGATATTTTCTTCTCTGTTACCAGCAGATTTTACCTTTTCATAAATGAGATCATTAATCTGAACACAAACATATTTTTGAAAAAGAGCTATAATTGTCAAAAGCAAATCACACTCAACCCGCTTCCATATCAATTCTACCGTGATTGGCTCAGCTTTTACATCTTCTTTTATTTTAGCTTTATCACCATACACATAACTGATAGATTGCGATGAAATACAACATCCCCAGCCATAATCCATCTGTTTTACATCTCGCGCCCCATAAACATATACAATACCTTTTTCCGAACTATCTTCAAATGCAGAATCAATAGGAATCAGTCGATGCGCATTATATGTCACACGCTCCAAAGTTTTCAACTCATTAAAACGTGTCGCTACAAACGCCGCATTAAGCCAATAAGATTCGCGGAAAATATCTGTTGTATCGTCCATGATATAAATGTCAAAATTAAGTTCTTTTAAGATATCATCCAGGATTTTTTCTTTTATCTCCACGCAAAATTTTCTTTTAATCCCTGCACTTTATCATAATCCAACATATATCCAGGATTTATCAATTCATAAAAATTATCTACCGAAAAATCCTGATTCACTAACAGAATCGTCAAAAATGCCAATTCACTCTCTGGGAAATAATATAAATGAATATCTTTCACCTCAACATATTTTTCTTTTGAATCATTTTTTTCTGAAAAACAAATCTGTTTTAATTTACAACTTATATGATATTGATCAACAAAATCATTTCTATTTTTGCATCGGCTAGTCAAAATATCAGACAGGTCCGAGGCATCTATGTTTTCATACGCGAAAACATTCTTTCCAGATTCATCCTGCTTTTTCAAAATGATGTCAATTGCCTCCTGACGACTCATTTTTAATTTTCCTTTTGGATTATCATGCAATGGAAGAATGAGATAACTTCCCCATTTCGCATTTTGAAATAAATCTTTCTTTGTGGAAAATTCATCTTTTGTCAAAAAAGATTTTATCATTTTCTTTTGTTCCTTCCCTTTTATCTATAAACATGAATTTATCTATACCTTATCTACAAAAATCTCACGCATTATTCTTCTGTACAGATCTCATCATAATCCTCAAACATAATCCGAATACCATTATCTTCGTTTTCTATATGATAATGCCCTGCATACCACTCGGAAAACTCAAGTCGATCATAAATCGTCTGTAGCCATTTTTCGGTTGATTTGTCTACGGATGACTGGTCTAATCCCGGAATAAATGCCCATACAGGCTCTGCTTCTATTGGAACTGTATGAGAAAGTATGATATCGACCTTCCAATCTGCGCGTTCCAACTGCTCCTCTACAAACGCTTTCATTGCTTCGTCCGGCTGTTCTGTATCAAACCATTGAAGTCCATGACTAAGCCTATAGTACTTGTCTACACTATATGCCCCACCAATTGCCATGGCCGAGTACCCGTTAAAATGATAGATTTCTCCATCTTTGGCAAATAATATATTGGGATACATTTCTTCTCTGTATACAAGTCCGCCGTTCCATGGAAACAACTCATAATCTGACGGAGACTCCCACGGACGTCCTTCATGATTTCCATGCACACAGAATAATGTAATATCCATATTTGCAATCTGATTTTTTACATTCCAATCGCGAATATCCAGCCAATAATTAATTCCTGCATCACCCAGAATAATCAGTACGTCATCTGTAGTGGTTTCATTTAACTGACAAAATTCTTCGATTCTATCAAAATTTCCGTGTGTATCTCCTGTTATGTAAAAATGCAATACCCTTTCCCTCCCCTTGTCTCCATATATAACGAATCATACATTTTTCAAGCCAAAAATGCAGTCTTTACATGTAATATCTCCTCCGTTTTATCATTTTTTACATTTTAATATAATCCCGCTATTTTTGCAATGCAGATTGCATTACATATCATATTATATTACATTTGATTTTATCTCTTGCAATGCATTTTTATATGAGAAATTATAGCTCTTACTGTTTTTGTTAACGAGTCATATTTGTTGCAAACACTCAAGTATATTAAAAAACTGCTCTTAAAGCAAAAAAAATGCGAACACCTTTGTGTCCACAACTTTTTTCATTCAACATATAAGTTAAATATTAAAATTTTCCACACCTAAAATAAGATTCGCACCTTGTTGGTGTGGGAAGTTTTAGTCATTAATTATCCAGCTATATTTCATCAAAATTCTCAAACATAATCCGTATCCCCATAGATTCTGTTTCCACATGATAATGTCCTGCATACCACTCCGTAAACGCCAGTCGGTCATAAATCGTCTGCAGCCACTCTTCTGTCCCTTTATCCACAGTAATCGGTTCCTTTCGAGGCTTGAAAGCCCAGGTTGGCTCCGCTTTGATCGGAACGGTATGAGATAAAATAATATCCATCTTCCAATCCGATTTTTCCAACTGCTGCTCCACAAATTCTTTGATCGTGTCATCCGGTTGCTCCGATGCGAACCACTGAAGCCCATGACTGATGCGATAATCCTTGTTTACCGTACCGGCGCCGCCGATCGGCATTACTGATTTTCCGTTAAAATCATAGATTTCCCCATCTTTTGCAAATAAAATATTCGGATATTTTTCTTCTTTGTATACAAGACCGCCATGCCATGGCACCATTTTGTAATCCGCCGGAGATTCCCATGGCCGACCTTCATGATTGCCGTGTATACAAAAAAATGTAACTGAAATTCTATTCACACGCTCTTTTAATTTTTCATCTTTCGGACTCAGCCAGTAATTGATGCCGGAATCCCCCAGAATGATCATGACGTCATCTGGTGTGGTGTGATGATCTTGGCAAAAAGTTTCCACCCGGTCAAATTTTTTGTGTATATCTCCCGTAATGTAAAAATGCAAAAACGATTCCTCCCCTGTACCTTTGTTCTTTTAGTATCTGCATTTTCAGGAATTATGTCAATAAAAAGAGGAACAATATCATTTATTTTTTGATATTGTTCCTTATTATTTTTCTTATTACTTTTATGCTATTTCTGTTACATTTTTAGAATTTCAAATGATGAATTGCCTGTTTTCCACTCTTCTGTGCACCACGGGTATACTCAAACTTCGGATAACCGAATCCCATGGCCGTTGCCACGAAGTGATCTTCCGGAATGCCAAGTTTTGCCCATACATCCGGCAGCAGTTTCATAACATTCATCGGGAAACCAAGGTACACGCAGCCAAGTCCTTTTGATTCGCATAACAGCTCAAAATAAGCCAGTGTAATTCCCACTTCTACTGCTGCGGAACCAAATTTTTTCGGCATATGTGGAATAATGACATGCGGTGCAGAGCAGAAATAAATATCTCCATTCATAGCCTGCGGTCCACGATCTTCCATGATGCCATAAGATTCTGCATCCCAGGTACGCGGGAAAATCCCCTGTTTTTTCAATTCTTCCACACCTTCGCAGATCATCTTGCGCAGCTTGTCCAGTTCTTCACGGTCATCAATAACCGTAAACTCCATTTTCTGCTTGTTTCCACCAGTCGGTGTTGCTTCCAATGCTGCAAGCAGTTCATTTAAAAGTTTTGGATCTACATTTTCATCTTTGTAATGACGGCAGGAACGACGACTGCAGACCAGACGCTCAAAATCTGTGGCAATCGCATCACTTGGCAACGGAAGGCTGTCTTCCGGATTTTTACCTAACACACTGATTGCCCCGTTCGGACAGACGGTCAGACAATGCTGACATCCCCAACATCCGTACCAGTCCATGCTTTTTACCGGTTTCAGGCCTGGTTTTTTATGTTCATTCATTTCAATCAGCATAGACGGACAGGCAAGCTGACACAAACCACAGCCCACACATTTACTCTCGTCTACACGAAATTTCGTATCAATCAAACTCATTGTTCAGTACCTCCTGACATTTTATATTTATTTGTGTGGCTTAAAATTTACTTTTTAAGTATTAGAGCGAACTTCTGTATTTTGTCTCAGTCGCTACCAATCGCTCCTTGAGAAAAAATACAGAAGTTCTCAATTTACACAGAGATATTTGTAAATTTTTGCGCCACACAGCACTTCGTGACATCACACACATTTACCGTTACAATAAAAAACAACCTTATGTTATTTACGTAGATTTGTATTGTAACGTGAATTTATGGTTAGCAAAACGTATATGGCGCCAGGCAGGCAATCTTTCCTCGGCAAGCGATTGTTAGCTGCAGAGGTAAGATTGATGACTGGCGCCTTCACTACCTAAATACCCAAGCCACATAATTACCCGAAAACGTTTTATATAATATAAAACCAGTTTTCATCCTGCTCTAAATTACTGATCTCCATAGTCGTCTTCCCACCCTGCTTGAACTGCAGTTCCTGGCCTTTAATGCTGACCGTTGTTCCCGCCGGAATGGATTTCGTAATAAACGCATTACCACCAATGACAGAATCTCTTCCAATAACCGTCTCACCGCCAAGAATAGAAGCCCCGGAATAAATCGTCACATTATCCTCAATGGTAGGATGACGTTTTGCATTTTTCAGCTTCTGACCACCTCTGGTAGACAGCGCGCCAAGGGTAACACCCTGATAAATTTTTACATTGTCACCAATAATCGTTGTCTCACCAACTACAATACCGGTACCATGATCGATAAAGAAATGTTTTCCGATCGTTGCACCCGGATGAATATCAATTCCGGTTATACTGTGTGCATACTCTGTCATAATACGCGGAATCAACGGCACAGAACGGATAAACAGCTCATGTGCCAGACGGTTGATGGTAATGGCAAATAATCCCGGATAAGCCAAAATGATCTCACCGTAGCTGTTTGCTGCCGGATCTCCCTCTAAGGCTGCCTGCAGATCCCCTTCCAGATATTCACGGATCTTCGGAATCTGACGCAGGAAATCTACGGTAATCTCGTAACTTTCTTTTTCAATCTGCTCCCGGCATTTTCCATCCAGCTTTGGACAGAACTTGGAAACTTTTGCAATCTGCCGGCTGAGACGATACAACACATCCTCGATCAAAGTTGATAAATGATGGTTTGCATGATAGCTTTTGTATGCACGGTCTCTGTAATAACCCGGATAAATAATTTTCATTAATTTTTCAATAATATCAATAATAACTTCTTTATTTGGCTGATCATAAAAATCTTCCATTTTATCAATGGTACGATCCAGCTCATAATCGGCAAGGATGGAATCCAGAATTTCTTTCGCTTCTCTTCCTTCCATATTTCTACTCATATCTGACATACTGTTCACCTTTTTCTTTCTCAATCAATTTATTCTCTATATTCTCGGATTAGAAATAGCTTTTTGATTTTTATATCATCTTTTTCTCGGAACTCATTTTCACGTTTCCATTATTCCTATATCCATTCCAGACAATCATTTTTATAAATCTGTTACCGGAAATCCCCACGGTCTCTGACCAGTTCATATCCGACACTTTCCACTCTGCGTCCCAGGCATCCACGACATTCTGCCGCATCTTCGCCGGTACAGATCTTGTTGTCATAGAGATCATACTGTTTGCGGTTTTTCACCGGTGACAGGTTTGGCATTACGACATTTGCGCCATGCTGCAATCCTTTCTCTCTTCCGAATGGATCTGCTGTTCCAAGTGCCGTTGTTGCCGGAAGCAATACATGCGGCAGCATGATACGGATCACTGACAGTAAAAATAAGGTCAGCGGAACACTTCCGGATGGCTCCTCTGCAAACATGGTATCATGGTGCGGGATAAACGGACCGATACCGACCATCTGCGGCTCCAGCTCCTTTAAAAATACCAGATCATCCGCAAGTGTCTCTGCGGTCTGCTCCGGTGAACCAACCATAAATCCTGCGCCCACCTGATAACCAAGTGCCTTTAAATCATACAGACATTGCTTACGCACTGTCAGACTCATCTCTTCCGGATGCAGCTTCCGATAATGTGCATCGTTTGCGGTTTCATGGCGAAGCAGATAACGATCTGCACCTGCTTCCCTGAATCGTTTATAACTTTCATAAGATTTTTCACCGATAGACAATGTAATCGCACAGTCCGGATAACCGGCACGAATCTTTTTCACAATATCCACCATACGGTAATCGTTATAATACGGATCTTCACCGCCCTGCAGAACAAAAGTACGAAAACCTAACTCGTATCCATTCTCACAACAGGCTAAAATCTCATCCTCTGTCAGTCGATACCGTTTTGCATTCGGATTGCTTCTGCGGATTCCGCAATAATAGCAGTCATTTTTACAATAATTCGTAAATTCGATCAGTCCTCTTGTATACACATCGGTGCCATAGACTTCTTTCCGGATACGAACTGCCTCATCTGCCAGCAGCGCATCCACCTGCGGATCATCTGCCATTTTGATCAGTTCCACAAACTCTTCCCTGGTTAAATTATGTTCCCTGATTAACTTCTGTGCTACATCCATTGCCTTACTTCCCCTTTTATATCCCTTTTTCACATGCGTTTTCATTATATTCGCTGAAATAATACTGATTTTTACCCAGCCGTCAAACTCTAAAACGCCTGATTTTTAACTGTATCTTTTTGCAATCTCCGTCTCAATGATCGTTGCTCCGCCGACAACCACATCTCCATCATACAAAACGACTGCCTGACCACAGGTAATCGCACGCTGTGGTTCATCAAATACCACGCGGATCTTGTCCGGTTCCGGCTGCGTCACGGTCGCCCACTGCTCCTCATGGCGGTAACGAACCTTTGCTTTCACGCGCATTTCTCCTTCGATATGATCCACAGAAATCAGATTCACGTCATTTGCCACCAGTTCTCTGGAGAACAGATCATCATTTTTTCCTAAAATCACCTGATTTTTTACCGGATCAACCGCAACAACATACATAGATTCTTTTAAGGATAAACCAAGTCCTTTCCGCTGACCAATGGTATAACGGATAATTCCTTTGTGGCGTCCTAACACATTGCCTTCCAGATCCACAAAATCTCCCTCCGGATATGTTTTCTCCCGATACTGTTCGATAAAATCCGAATATTTTCCGTTTACGACAAAACAGATGTCCTGACTGTCATGCTTTCTGGCATTGATAAATCCCTGTGCCTCTGCGATTTCTCTGGCTTCTGTCTTGTGCATGCCACCCAACGGGAACTGCACATGTGCCAGCTGATCCTGCGTCAGAGAATACAGAACATAACTCTGATCTTTGCTCAGATCTACGGATTTTTTCAACAAATAACGTCCGGTTTCTTCATTATATTCAATCTGTGCATAATGACCGGTCACCACATAATCATATGACAACTCTTTTGCACGCTGGAACAATTTTTCAAATTTCAGATAACGGTTGCAGTCAATACATGGATTCGGTGTACATCCATTTTCATAAGAACATACGAATTTTTCCATCACTTCTTCTTTGAATCGGTCGGAAAAATTAAACACATAATATGGCATCTCAAGTGCGCGGGCTACACTTCTGGCATCTTCCACATCGTCTAAGGAGCAGCAGGTATGCTCTCTGCATACAACCACATCCTCATTCTGAAACAGCTTCATGGTAGCGCCGATACACTCATATCCTTTTTCTTTCATCAAAAAAGCGGCTACGCTGGAATCAACGCCGCCGCTCATTGCGATTATTGCTTTTTTATTCAAAGGCTACGTCTCCTTTTATCATACTATTTAAAAATCCTTCGGATCATAACAACTTCAAGTCAAACACATGTAAGACCTGGTATATGATTCTGGTCAATGTAAGCTGACATATTCTTCTCAGACTCACGATACTCCTACACATTTGCCATAATCCTATGTTATCCTAGTATTATAGTATTTTTTACTGATAAAAATCAAGTAGTAGCACATATTTATACCACAAATTCATCATATATTTCACTACAGCTCACTCATCACCTGCATAGTGGTGCTTGAACCGTAACCATATTTCTAGCGCTGTTCTGCTTCTTCCACATACAACGCATGAATTTTATCCCCGGCATCTTTCAGACACTCCATCAAAATCGGATTAAACACACCGCACTCGCCATTCAGGATCATCTGCATTGCCACCTCATGTGGGAACGCTTTCTTGTATACACGTTCGCTTACCAGCGCGTCATAAACATCTGCCAACGCAACGATCTGTGCAGCGATCGGAATCTCGTCTCCTTTGAGTCCATCCGGATAGCCCCTGCCGTCATAATGTTCATGATGCCAGCGGCAGATCTGATAAGCAATCTTGATCATCATCTCATTCTGATAAAATTCCAGACTATCCAGCATGGACGCTCCGATGATCGTATGTGTCTTCATAACCTCAAATTCTTCTTTTGTCAGCTTGCCCGGTTTGTTCAGAATCTTTTCGTCAATTCCGATCTTGCCGATATCATGCAGTGCAGACGCTGTTATGATCAGGTTCTGCTGCTGACGCGCCGATGCTCACGGACTGCTGAATTCTGGAATATCCCGGAATGGAAGTCTGCACCAGATCCGTCTTGATCTTCTTTAACTTCTTTAAAAATTCCGTTTCCTTCATATCCGGCAAGATCAGCAGAAACTCATCACCGCCATATCGGATCAGCGTATCGCTCCGTCGGATATTCTTGCGAATGACATCTGCTGTCGTTTTCAAAACCAGATCTCCGACTTCATGCCCGTAGGTATCATTGTAAAGTTTAAAATCATCCAGATCCAGCATTGCAACTCCCGCTGCAAAATTTTTCTGTTTTAATTCTTCCTCATAATAACGGCGGTTGTATGCTTCCGTCAGCACATCCCGGTACACTTTTTCCTTATAGCCGATCAGCTTATTGACCAGACGCTTCCGCTCCAGCGTATCCATCACACTGTTGTCATGCAGACGCTTAAACATCTCGATCACATACGGCTCACCGTCAATCTCTACATATCTGGAAATCACAAAATAGACATCCGTTTCCAGAATCTCCAGCTTTGTATTCTGTTTTTTCGACAGAAACGCTTCCAGAGAACTGCATCGGTCACACTGATGTTCTTTTTGCAAAAAATCATGCCACTGGCATGGTAATTTCTGACGTTCCACCTGCTGTCTCTGTAGTTGTTCCATATATTGTTTATCCAGAAGACGAACTTCAGAGAAAACCTCTCTGAGGCAGGCTAACTCTGCCTCTGCCCGTTCTCTGGTCATAATATCCTGTTGCTTCATCATTGCCCCTCATACACGTTACATTAATTCTGCAACTTATCTTTTTCTTTTGCCAGTAATTATGTAACTATCTTAACACATTCTTCTGATAAAAGATACGTCAATCGCATTCAAGTCGAACGCACGTGAGACTTGGTGCGTGATTCTGGTCAGCGAAAGCTGACATATTCTTCTCAGAATCACTGCACATCCCCGCGGAGCGTTTATCTCAGTCGAAGATTGTACTCCCACTGAGAAAGACTTGTTATTACTTACCACTTGCAGAAGTGGGAGTCTTCTCGACTGAGATAAAATACCTGCATCATCCGTCAAACTGCATCTTTTTTCTGTCTGCGGCGCAAATAAGAATATGCAATCAGACAGATCACGACAGATGTCAGTGATCCCGCCGCTGTCGCCAGTCCCATCGGGAACAGCGTATCCGGGAACATTTTGGATGTCAGATAAACCCCCGGCACACGCACCAGCACGATTGCTGTAATATTGTGAATAAAAGACAGTTCCGATCTGCCGCAGGCACAAAAATATCCGCTGAAGCTGAAATGAATGCCCGCAAAAATGCAATCCCAGATATAACCTCTGATATACTGTGTGCCAAGTACAACCACTGCCGCGTCCGTAGTAAACAGTCCCACCACCGGTGCTGCTGCAAACTGAATGATCACAGATATGATCACGCCAAATCCCACCGTGATTATAATGGAATAACGCAGGGTCTGGATCGCCCGCTCCGGTTTTCCGGCACCGATATTCTGAGCTCCCATCGCGGAGACCGTCGACAACATGGAAGATGGCACCAGGAATAAAAAGCTGATGATCTTTTCCACGATTCCAACTGCTGCCGCATCACTTAATCCGCGGCGGTTTGCAATAATGGTAATGACGATAAATGCAACCTGGATCAGTCCGTCCTGCAAAGCGATCGGAATACCGATCCGGGCAATCTGCCCCATCGCCTCTTTTTGTGGAATAAAATCAGTCTTTGTCACCGTGATCATTTTCCGTTTCAGAATCATGATCAGTGCGATCACAACACTCAATGCCTGTGCCAGCGTCGTTCCAAGTGCCGCTCCTGCCGGTCCCATCTGAAATGCTCCCATGAACAGATAATCCAGACCGATATTTGCCGCACATGCGATCGCAATAAAATACATCGGGCTTTTTGAATCCCCAAATCCACGGAAAATTGAACTGATGATGTTGTATGCAGTAATACACGGAATGCCGATAAAGCAGATTGTCAGATAAGAGACCGTTCCTGCCACAGCTTCTTCCGGTGTAGACATAACCGCTACGATCGTCTTAACGAAAAACAGCAATACTGCCATCAGCACAACAGAAAGCACCATAAATAATACTACGGTATTTCCAACTGTTTTCGATGCCTTTTCCCGGTTTCCGGCACCAACTGCCTGTCCGATAGTAACCGTTGTTCCCATTGCCAGTCCCACCAGCATAACTGTGATCATATGCATCACCTGACTGCCGACAGATACTGCTGTTGTGCTTGCTACTCCATCAAACTGACCGACAATGAACAGATCCGCCATACCATATAGTGTCTGTAAAAAATAAGATAACAGATACGGAAGTGAAAAATATAAAATATTTTTTAACACACTTCCCGTCGTAAGATTTCGTTCCATAAATAATACTGCTCCATTCTATCATTTTTCCCTGTTTTTCTTTTCAGACATGCATTTCTATTATAGCGCAGTTTCCCGGCACTCTGTCAAATCTTTTTTCACACTATAACAGTCAATACCGTACCATAAGCAACAAAACCGTTCACTTCCTGTAATTTTATAAAGCGGACATTTGCAATCCACTTTTGCTGCCTGCGCATGAACATCGTCGCTTTACAATCTGCATTGAAAAAAATACGAAGCTGTGTGGTAATTTTTCACCACACAGCCTCGTATTTTTTACTGTATAAGCATCTGATATAATTTTTGTATTATAATTATACTTTCTGATGTTTTGCTATATATAGCGGGAACGTATCTGCCCCTTTAATTTCTTTTCCGGCAGTCACTACCGCATCTTTATCCGTAATCACATATTCTGCTTTTACATTTTCCTCCACAACAGTATCTTGCATCAGCACACAGTTTTTCACAACTGCGCCTTTACCGATCTTGACACCACGGAACAAAATACAGTTTTCAACCGTTCCCTCAATGACACATCCATCTGCTGCCATCATATTTTTTACAGTTGCACCAGCAATATATCTGGTCGGGTTATCATCTCGTAATTTTGTATAAATCTGTCCTCCTGCGAACAGTCCTTCCAGATTTTCATCCTTCAGAAGCTTCATGTTCTCCTCAAAAAAGCTATTTCTGTCACAGATTCGTGCATAATAGCCCTCGTATTTATATCCATGGATATGAATCTTATCCACTTCATTGGATAATACATCACGCTCCAGATTCGTCTGTCCATGCACATAAGCTTCATTTACCAGATCAATCAGATATTCTCTGTCAAAACAGTAAATATTCATACCAAGATTCTGTACACCATCTTCTTTGCGGTTGATATACCATTTTGTAACACGACCATTCTCCAGTTTGAACGTATAGAACATATCCTTTCTGGAATTCTGCGCATTTACCAGTCCTTCCGGAACTTCCTGCTCTGTATAAGCAACAGATACATCGGCACCGCTCTCTTTATGCTCATTGATAAATTTTCTGAAATCAAAATTTACAGCAATATTCGTATCTGCAATAATCACATATTTTTCTTTCTGTTTTTCCAGATAAGAAAGTGTATGATGCAGTGCTTCGATACGTCCGTCATACAGATGCATGCCTTTCTCTGCATATGGCGGCCAAATCGTCAGACCACCGTTCTTACGAACCAGATCCCACTCACGACCGGAACCAAGATGATCCATCAGAGAATGATATTTCTCGCGAACCAGTACAGATACGTTGTTGATTCCACTGTTTACCATACTGGAAAGTACAAAATCGATCATACGATAACGGCTTGCAAAAGGAACAGAGCCCATCAGCCGCTCGCTGACCATTTCCGGGACAAGAGAATCATAGTAATTCGGGAAAATAATTCCCAGTGCGCTTGTATTAGACTTTACCATTCTTCTTCACCATCCTTTACATTTTCTCGTACCATGGCATTGGAACCAACGGTTGCTCCATCACCCACATAAACGCCCGGTCCAATGGTTGCAACACCTTTTTCTTCGCCTTCTTTTACGACACCAATCTTCGCATTTTCACCGATAACTGCATTTTCACCGATGATACAGTGTTCTACGACTGCTCCGGATTTGATCACCGTTCCGCCCATGACAACGGCATCTCTTACAACTGCTCCCTGTGCAACTTTGACACCGGCAAACAGTACGGAATGTTCTACCTTACCATCAATTCGACATCCGTCTGTGATCATAGAGTTTTCAATCTGTGCATGCATACCAATCTTATGACCGGTCATACCACTGTTTCGACTGTAGATCTTCCAGTCATCTTCAAACAGATCGATACCACTGTGCTGCGGATCCAGAACTTCCATATTTGCTTCCCACAGAGAAGAAATGGTTCCTACATCCTTCCAGTAACCACTGAAGCGATATGCATACATATCTCTGCCATCCCGAAGTAAATTCGGAATAATGTTATTACCAAAATCATTTTCTGACTCCGGATCAGCTTCATCCTCGATCAGATACTTACGCAATACATCCCAGTTAAAAATATAGATACCCATGGATGCCAGATTTGATTTCGGATTCGCCGGTTTCTCCTGAAACTCTGTGATCTTGTCATTCTCATCTGTAACCATCAGTCCAAATCTGGATGCTTCTTCCCAAGGCACTTCCATAACTGCCACACTGAACTCAGCGCCTTTTTTCTTATGAAATTCAAGGAAATCGTTATAATCCTGCTTGCAGATCTGGTCTCCGGAAAGGATGATCACGTATTTTGGATCATACCGCTCAATAAATGAGATATTCTGATAAATCGCATTCGCTGTTCCTTTGTACCAGTCAGAGCCAGATGCCTTCTGATATGGCGGGAGAACATGAACACCTCCATTCAAACGGTCCAGATCCCATGGCTGTCCATTTCCTATGTACTCATTCAGTACAAGCGGCTGGTACTGTGTCAGAATACCTACCGTATCGATACCTGAATTGATACAATTGGATAACGGGAAATCAATAATTCGATATTTTCCACCAAACGGAACTGCCGGTTTTGCCAGTTTCTGTGTCAGTGCATATAATCGTGAGCCCTGTCCACCGGCAAGCAGCATAGCAATAATTTCTTTTTCCACTTCATATCCCCCTCTGAAAATAATATATATCCCCTGCTTCTAATAAATAAATTAGTCATTGCAGGTAATGCATATATTATACTGCACATTTACTAATTTTTAAAGTAAATTCTCATGTTTTATGAATATTTTTTACAATATTTCAAACACATTTTATATTTTTTCATTATATTATACAAAGCAGCAGTGTTTTTCTTGTGTTTTATTCCTATCGTAAAAATAGGTTTTACATTTGGTAAAAACTTCCCATTGTAAATCGAAAAAGGAACAGCTGATTCCTCAGCTGCTCCCTCATATTTCACCATATGTTTATCTGTAAATGATATCTTCTCTGCCCGGTCCGTTGGAAACCATAGTGATCGGGAATCCGATCTGCTCCTCAATGAACTCTACGTATTTACGGCAGTTCTCCGGAAGATCTTCGTATTTTTTGATTCCGCGGATATCGCATTTCCATCCCGGTAATGTCTTTAATACCGGTTTTGCTTTCTCCAGTTTTGCAGTGGTCGGGAACTCAGTTGTTACCTCACCGTCGATCTCGTAACCTACGCATACCGGAATCTCATCCAGATATCCAAGTACATCCAGTACTGTAAATGCTACATCTGTCGCACCCTGCAGACGGCATCCGTATTTACTTGCCACACAGTCAAACCATCCCATACGTCTCGGTCTGCCTGTTGTAGCGCCGAACTCACCGCCGTCGCCACCGCGTCTTCTCAGCTCATCAGCCTCATCGCCAAAGATCTCGCTGACAAATGCACCTGCGCCTACTGCACTTGAGTATGCTTTGCAGACTGTGATGATCTTCTTGATCTCGTATGGCGGGATACCTGCGCCGATTGCGCCATATGCTGCCAGCGTGGAAGAAGATGTAACCATCGGATAAATTCCGTGATCCGGATCTTTTAATGTACCAAGCTGACCCTCTAACAGAATCTCTTTGCCTTCTTTAATTGCATTCCACAGATAAGTAGATACATCACATACATACGGCTCTACCATCTCTTTGTACTGGTGCAGAGTCTCTAATAACTCATCCGGATCAAGCAGTGGTTTGTGATACAGATGCTCTAATGTAACGTTCTTTGTCTCGCAGACACGAACAACCTTCTCTTTTAAAAGCTCCTCGTCGAATAACTCACTTACCTGAAAACCGATTTTTGCATATTTATCTGAGTAGAATGGTGCAATACCGGATTTTGTAGAACCGAATGATTTACCACCCAGACGCTCCTCCTCATACTGATCGAATAACACATGATATGGCATAACCATCTGTGCACGGTCAGATACAAGAATTTTTGGCATTGGCACACCTTTTGCTACAATGTCCTGGATCTCTTTGAACAATACCGGAATATTTAATGCAACACCGTTACCGATGATGCTTGTTGTATGTCCATAAAAACATCCTGACGGAAGTGTGTGAAGTGCAAATTTACCATAATTGTTCACGATGGTATGGCCTGCATTTGCGCCACCCTGGAAACGAACAATAATATCTGCCTCTTTTGCCAACATGTCGGTGATTTTACCTTTTCCTTCATCACCCCAGTTTGCTCCTACTACAGCTTTTACCATAATTACAGATTCCTCCTTCGGCATTATAAAAGACAGGTGTAAAACCTGCCCTTTTTATTTTCCGTTTTACTTTATGATTATACACGATTCTATACAAGATGTAAAATCTTTTTTCTAATATATAACATCTATTTATAAGTAAAACTAATATTTATTCATTATTTTATCTGATTGATACGGTTCTTATTTTACAAAATCTTCTGGATTGATCTTGTCCAGATAAAAATAAGTCATGGTAGCTTTTGCGATCTCACGGTCATTCTCATCTGTGATCATGACATCATAGACACACATTTTTTTACCGATCTTGATCTCGCGTGACTCTCCGATCAGCTTTTTGCAGTTCATCGCCGGACGCAGATAATTGATATTTCCGGATACCGTAGTCACATATCTGCCACGGCTTGTTGCTGCCGCACCACCAACGGTATCTACTAATGTGAACAGTACTCCGCCATGTGTGGAACCGATCGGATTTGCATGGCGCTCATCCAATACGATTTCACCTTTTGCGTAACCCTCCCGGAGTTCAACAGTTTTGATTCCGGTATGTTTGATAAATCCCATATTTCTGATCTGCTTTAACTTCTCGTAATCTACCATTATGCATCCACCTCGATTGCTTTTGTCGCTGTCACTGCCAGAGCACCCGGTCCAATGTGACATGCAATACTTAAGGATAACGGATTCAGCACAATCTCATGATTCGGGAATGCTTCCTGTACTTCTTTTTTGAACTCTTCTGCCGCTTCAAGATCATGGGTATACGCCATGGAAATGTGTACGCCGGTGCCATCTGCAGAACCAAAACGACGCTCACAGTCATCTTTGATCTGTTTGATCATGATGTTTTTCGCCTGTTTTACGGTTCTTGCTTTTGCAAAAGCATCCAGCTTCTCACCCTGGATCTGCAGAACCGGTTTCAGTTTCAGCAAAGTACCAAGTGCTGCTGCCGCCGGTGTGATACGACCACCTTTTTTCAGATAATATAAGGTATCCAGCATAATATAAATACTGGACTCCATCTTATTCTCCATCAGTTTGTCGTAAATCTCCTGTCCGGATTTGCCTGCTGCTGCCAGTTCCATAGCATCCATAACAGACTGACGCTGTGTTACGGAAATACGCTGATTATCTACAACAAATACTTTTCCGTCGTAATCCTGTGCCAGCATGGTCGCTGTGGAACAGGTACTGGAAAGTCCGCTGGACATCGGAATATGAATGATCTCATCATACTCCTCAAGCAGTTCGTCCCAAAGATCTGTAAAATTTGTTAAAACAGGGGTGGATGTGTGAATATCAGCACCTTCTGTCAATCTCTCATAAAACTGTTCCTGGGTCAGATCAATATCCTCCAGAAGCATTTCTTCATTAATATAAAACGGCATCGGCATGACGCGGATTCCAAGTTCTTTTGCCTGTGCCTGAGTAATTCCACTGTTACTGTCTGTCACAATCGCTACTTTACTCAAATTTTCATTCCTCCGTTTTTTCTCTCTTTACTCTCATACATAATTCTCATCAGTATTACAAATAGTAACACACCACAAGTAAAAAAACAACCGCTCGCCCAAAAGAAACTTTTTCACTTTTCCTTTTCTCCTATAATATAGGGTTTTTACACCAAAAAAGAGTTCTGACCAGTCAAAAAACTCTAATATCCGATCAAAACTCTTTTTATTTTAATTACTATTTATACTTACTGGAATAATTCGTCTCCGCTCTTGAAACCGAACGCAGGATGATAATCAAATTTTACAGCTCCTACCGGAATCTCCGGCCCAACTGCCTTCTTGATCCGTGCAATTCCTTCGTTACCAAACCCTGCACACAACTCAATGGCACCACATCCGTTTGCAACCAGTTCCTTTGCTGCTGCTTCTGCCTGTTCATAAGTAGAGCATCCTACGACATGTAACGTAAGTGTCTCAGACGGGATCACTGCTTTCTGCTCCTGTGGATTCTGATCCGGTGCTACATAAATAAAAGCTGCATTAATCATGATATTTTCCTCCTCATGTTTCTCATTCAGATGCAGATCATCGGTTTTGAAATATACAATCTTCCGATATTTTGAACATCTAATATCCTGACAATATTCACCCGATGCTCCGTTCTTCTTCATTTTAATACAGGCGAAAAGACTTGTAAAGTCCACATAACCTACTTTCCTTCCTTATTCCCGCAGATTTCCTCCAGATTCAGACCATACCGTGCCGCAATATCTCTGGCATAACTGAGTCCATCCGGTGTCGTCCGACTGATCCGATAACTCCTGACACCCTGCGCCACATTATCCATCTGTGCCACCAGATTATCAATCTTGCTTCGGTTTCCCGGGTAAGAATTATATTCCTGAACCTTCATCGGCAGATCATGAATATGCGTCACAAACAGTCCACAGCATCCGATGACACCGATTCCGGTCAGCACTTCCGATGCAATATAACCTGCCTCCAGACCGCTGGTACTGGAAAAAGATTCATCCATCAAAAGCATGTCCGTATCCGATAACTGCTTTAAAATCTCACTGAGGCGGGCGCACTCACTCTCCAACCGTCCTTTTCCATAATTATTCTCATCCGAAACCGGAAAATGGGTAAAAATCCCAGTCACCGGACTCATTTTTGCCTGATGTGCCGGCACAAAAAGCCCAAGCTGACACAATGCCTGTGCCATACCGATAGAATATGCAAAAATAGACTTTCCGCCGTGGTTTGGTCCCGTCACCAGATAAAAACGACCGTTTTCATCCAGTTCAAACCGGTTGGAAACAACTGTTTTTTCTACGCCACGCATAGCAAGCATCGGATTGTATACCTGCTCTAATTCACACACTCGATCCTTTACCGGACAAATCTGTGGACGACACATTTCAAATCCTTTTGCCTGCATATCCAGAATAAACTTCACACCTGCCGTCAGAAACCGAATATCGTCCAGAAGTGCCGCAAACACCGCCGTATTTGCCTTATAATAATTCTGGATCATCGGTTCAAAAGAGCGCAGCGGCTTCTCAAAAATCGTCTGCAGCGCACTTCCCATCGCATAATTAATCGCTTTCTGTTCTTCCCCGTGCAATCCCTTCTGCAGTGGATACAATGGAGTCATCATCACCTGCCGATCCGTCAGACGATGCTTCATCAGCTTGTCAATAATGCTTCCCGCAGAAAATTCTTTTTCATTGACGGAAATAATTCCCGCTTCCTTCGGTCGCAGATTGTCATCCAGGTTAATTCCAATGGTTACACTTTTCAGATAACCAAAATTTTTGCCGGTGGCTTCCATTTCCCGTTTCAGATTCAGATATTCCTCACTCTTTGCCACACTGTATACCAGTTCCCGGAAATTTTTCATGCCCTCCGATGCAATATCTGCCCCCGGATTTTTTTCAATCTCCGAAAATACATTTGCAAACAGATCCACTAATTCTTCATACATCTCCAGATAGCGCACCGCACTCAATGCCGAATCCACAGAAAAATCACTGCTCAGCACCCGGCGCAACTCACTGACATTCTGAATTTCTGACACCGAACTGCAAAACGCCTGATACAGCTTTGGATGCTTCACCAGATCTTCCACGATCGCCTGCCGATATTCTAACACTTCCGGATCTGTAGAAAAAAACTTTTCCAATGTCAGCTCCGAATATCCACGATACCGGTCATTTTGCAGCACCACCATATCATCGATCTGTAATGACGTGATAAAATCATAAGATTTCATGCGCGCCTGATCGGATTCCTTATATCCATTCGGATATAGTAAACGAAATTCTGTATCCATAGTTTTTCTTCTCCTCTACTTTCTTCACGAAAAACATCCCCAAACTGTTCTCCATGGATTTTCCTGTTTTATAATGTATATCCTAAATTTTCTCTTTTCTACAATTTCAAGACATATTGAAACTTTTTTGCTCTATTTTCACAGGTCATTTGACACTATTCTGCCATTATCGTTATTTCTGACTTGCAGAAACACGCTTTCTTCTTGCATACATCACCAGCACAACAATGATACTCAGTACCAATGCTCCACTACTGTCAATCAGGACATCTCTAAATTGCCCTGCTCTTCCCGGTACAAACAGCTGATGAAACTCGTCGCTGCATGCATACCCAAAAGTAAATACAAAAGAACCGATGTTTCGCCATTTCCCCCGTACTCCGGATACCCAAAATGCCGTCAGAAATGAGGTGCACAGCAAAATATATTCTGTCACATGCGCCCCTTTTCTCACCACAATGGAAATCACGTTTACCAGATCTGCATCCGCAAATTTCGGAAATAAGCCTAACGTTCCCCGAACCTGCAAAAACAGATCTACAAATATATTACTCATACTGGAAGATTCATCTCCCTGCTGCCCGGAAAAAGAAAAAATCATGATCATGACAGCAAGTGGGAATAACCAGATGAGGTATCTGCTTTTTCTTTTACTTTTCATTTTTCTGTCCTTACTTATTTTTATAATCCCCCTGCGATTTCAGGTCACAGGGGGGATTGTTATTCTGCTTTTTTCACTAAGCAGCGCTTTTTATAAAACGCAATACCGTAACAAATAATCTGATCATAATCATCTTCATATTCTGCCGCATACATACGCGTATTGATTTGCTCCAATGCCTTTTCGCAATCCGCTTCCATTGTACTCACAGATTTTGCATATTTCGCTTCAAAAATAATAATTTTACTGTTTGTCAGATCAGAAATAACGATATCGCTGCGCCCTTCGCCATGTTCTCTGTTAGATTCTACCATATATCCCGCGCCTGCAAAAATACCTGCCAGAAAAGCATGATAAAAATCTTCCCGATAATCATGGTAGCTGATCGTCTGACGCAAAAGACGATTCATTTCCGCGGTTAATGTATCTGTATCTTCCATCCATGCAGCCTGAAACAAATTATTACGATCCCAGGATCTGGCATAATCGTTAAACCACTGCATAATCGTCGATTCATATATTTCACGAATTTCTGCATTTGGAATCATCAATGCGGTACTTCCAATGGGTAGAGCAAACTCTATTTCTGCATCCGGTACCCGTGTAAGATAACCGGTAAGATACAAAATACTCCACAGATTATTTTCCGAAGAGTGAAGATAATCATATGTCAAATTTTCATCAATCTGCTGCACAATATATCCACCAGATAGCAATTTTTCCAACTTTTGTGAAATACTGCTTCCCGATTGATCAATAAAAGAACGAATAATCGCATTATCACTTGTATTTTTCCAGTAACTGGACGGACGTATCATCGGATTCTGCTGCAAATCCCGCAAATAATTCATCACATCCCATGGACAATAAATATCAAAGTTCCCGAAATGATATCCATCATACCACTGCTTCACTTCAGAGGCATGTCTGATACAATCTGCATCTTTCAAAATCTGATTTACTTCCGACTGTGTAAATCCAAAAAACTCATTTAATCTGGAAGAAGATATCGTATCTGAAACAAAATTATTAGTACCGGTAAAAATACTTTCTTTTGCAATTTTCAAACATCCTGTGATCACCGCAAATAACAGATCAGAATTATCCTTAAATGCCGTACTCATCATAATTTTCAAAATACTAAGCATTTCATCATAATAACCGTGACTACTTGCTTTTGCCAAAGGAACATCATATTCATCCAATAATAAAATAACCGGTTTTTGATAATAATGATGCATCAGTTTCATAAGGTAAGCTAACGAACGGCTCAGTTTCGTTTTATCTGCTTTTCCGGCTTTCAGATCAAGAAAAATCTGCATATCATCCGGATCAACTGTATCACAATCCAGTAAATATACATGCTCTTTATATAGATCTGCGATCTGTTCCATCAGCTGACCATAAGCATCTTCAAAACTCAATCCATCAATATCTTTTAATGTTAAAAAGATGGTAGGATACTGGTTCATCCACTGATGGCAAAGAGCAGCATCCTTTGAAATCTCTAATCCATAAAATAAATCTTTACTGTCTTTTTGAATATTAAAAAAATTTTCCAGCATGCTCATTCCAAGTGTTTTTCCAAAACGTCTTGGACGGGTGATCAATGTAACTTTTGCCCTGTTCCCATCGGTCAATTGACGGATCAAACCAGATTTATCTACATAGTAATATTGATTTTGGCGAATTTCTGAAAAATCAGAAATACCAACCGAAATATTTAATTTTGCCATATAGATACACCTCCATCTATAAATTTGAGTGCTGAAAAACCACCTGTTTATTTCAACTACTGTTTCCAAATATCCAGGTACACGTTTATCTGAAAGAGTTCTGTCTGTTCAGAAAACACCTCAAATGCGAATATATTACTTTTCCATTATAGCTGTGGTCAAAATGTTTGACAATTACTATTTTCACAAAATCCTGTTTAGAAATGTCAGACCAATCTTAATAAAATATTTTTTATCCTAACAGGACATACGTGCTATAATAAATACATTCTGGCATATGAGGTACCAAAAGCAAATGTCAAAAATTTATTTTGTAGACAGTGAAAACGTCGGTGATGCCTGGATCGACCTTTTACTGGCAGATCCAAACGGCACGTTCCTGATTTTTTACACCAGTCACTCACCCCGCATTGATTATGAGCATGCCATCGCTCTGATGAATGCCAAAAACAAGCCCAAGTTCATTCGATGCTACGAAGGCAGCAATGCACTGGATTTTCAATTAGTATCTTATCTTGGTTATCAGCTCCGCTCAAAAAACACCGATGAAATGGTCATCGTATCAAATGATACAGGTTTTGATGCTGTGGTTCATTTCTGGTCTGAGCAGAACCGGGCAATTACACGACTTACCAGCAGTAATATCCCAACTCCTGAAATCAAGACAGAACCAACACCTGTATCGGAGGAAAAAGCAACCCCTTCTTCCTCTGTAGACACAGACACTGAGCAAACGGTAAGTGGTGTTGATCTCAAGGAACTTTACACGATCATTAATTGTGTCAGTTCCAAAGAATCTTCTTATATCCACCTTGCCTATGTGCATTTTTACGGTATCAAAAAAGGGGAAGATCTTTATAAATACATGCGTCAGGAAAAATTCGCAGCACCTTCGGTTTCCTGGAAAAAAGAAACCCGATTCAAGAAATTCTGTGAATTGATCTTCAAGTATTGTAATACAACCGATACCGAAATTCCTTCAGATTTTATTGCCTATCTGTACACAAATCTCACGCGGACAGATGACAAAAAGAGTCTCAATCGAAAGCTGCAGACCCAATATCCCCATCAGGGAATGCAATTGCACAAAATACTCAAGCCTTTTTATAAAACACTTTTGAAAATAAAGAAATAAAAAGAAAGATGCCAGAATGAAACATCCCCCTGCGGTTATGCGCGGGGGGAATGTGGTGCTAGAGTGGAGTAAAAATCTATCTACTATCATTATGAGTTATAAACAGATAGATAACTATCTACCCAAAAATTAAGTGTTTACTGCAAATTATCATATACAGAATTCTTTTTCTTCTTATACGCCAATGCTTCCATCGGCATCTGGTAAGTCGGAACAATTTCCTTTACCATTGCACGGATCGCATCGCTGTCCTCATTTGCAGCATCACGCAACTGGATCAGCTGATGCATGAATTTTTCTTCATCCATATCGATTGGTTTACCGATGTGGATCATCTTGTTTTCGGTATCCTGAAGTCCTTCCTCATCCATCAGAAGTTCCTCATACAGTTTTTCACCGGGACGAAGTCCGGTGTATTCGATTTCAATGTCCTCTCCCAGTTTATAACCGGACAGACGGATCAGATTTTTTGCAAGATCTGCAATTTTTACAGGTTCACCCATATCCAGTACGAAGATCTCTCCGCCTTTTGCATACGCACCTGCCTGAAGTACCAGAGATACGGCTTCCGGAATCGTCATAAAGTAACGAATGATATCCGGATGTGTTACAGTAACCGGACCACCGGCAGCAATCTGTTTCTCGAACAGTGGAATAACACTTCCGTTACTTCCTAATACATTTCCAAAACGAACAGCAACGAAGTCTGTTTCATAGAAATGGTTTAAGGTCTGTACGATCATCTCGCACATACGCTTGGAAGCGCCCATGATATTGGTCGGATTTACCGCTTTGTCAGTAGAGATCAGTACAAATTTTTTGACATGATTTCTTCCTGCCGCCGATGCTGTCTTGTAAGTACCAAATACGTTATTTTTGATTGCCTCATTCGGACTGTCCTCCATCAGCGGTACATGCTTATGTGCTGCTGCATGGAATACAACATCCGGTTCATATTTCTTCATTACACTGTTGATACGGTGCATATTTCGTACCGAACCGATCAGTACCGTCAGATTCAGTTCCGGATGATTCCATTTCAGCTTCTGCTGAATATCATAAGCATTATTTTCGTAAATGTCAAAAATAATCAGATGTCCAACTTCATGCTCCGCCAGCTGTGTACAGATCTCACTTCCGATGGAACCGCCACCACCAGTTATCAGAACCGTCTTTCCTTTGACATATCCCAGAATTTCATCCAGATTTACTTTAATCGGATCACGTCCCAGAAGGTCTTCAATCTCCACATTTCTCAGCTTGGAGACATTGACCTCACCGTTCACCAGCTGATAAACACCCGGAACGGTCTGAATCTGGCAGTTTGTCTGGTTACAGATTTCAAGAATTGCTTTGATATCCTTACGGTCTGCGGAAGGCATCGCCAGAATAATTTTATCAATCTTGTATTTTTCTACTGATTCAATAATCTTATCCCGTCCACCTTCAATGCGGACACCATCCAGATATTTATGCCATTTCTGCTCATTATCATCGATGAAGATTTTTACATGATCCGTCAGATAATAACTGGTACGGTACTCTTCCAAAAGCATCAGACCGGATGCACCGGCACCGACGATCATAATATTTTGCTGACGGCCATTGGCTTCTCTCGCACTCTCGCTTCGCATTAAAGCACGGCGTAACAAACGGTACATCAGACGGATTGCCGCTGTGAACCCAAACATCAATGCCCATCCTACCAGATAAAAGGAAATCGACATTCTGGTAATGGATATAGAAAAGGTAATTCCGGTAATGCCTGCTGCAATAATGGAAGTTGCAAATGTACGTAATACTTCTGATATACCCGCATACGTCCATACGCTTCGGTAAAGCTTTGCCACTGAATAGCTGGCAACTGTAATCACGCAGGCTAAAACTGCATAATACATATATCCTGTCAGATATTGATCCGGTATCTTGGAATACCGCATATCAAACCGAAGCCATAATGCAAGTCCATAAGCAAGAATGACTGCCAGAATATCTGCGATCAGAATAATTAATCTTTTTTTCATAATCAATCTCTTTCTTTCGTTTTTTAATTTTCTGAACTTATCTATTAATTTTTCAATTAAGACCTTTTCAGTCGTTTTTTCATTCCTATGTGTTTATTTAATTCAACTTAATTAGTTGTTGTGGATTTGTCTGCAACAATTCTGCCACCGTATCCTCTCCGAATTTTTTTCGAATCAGATCAGCTGTTTCCTGAATATGTACGCTACGATCTGTTGTATTGTGTGCATCACTGGCAAGCAGATCTACAACACCATCTTTCAGCGCCATTTTACAGAATCTCTTCATACGGAATCCTTCTTTTCCAAGTATTGCATTGCAGTTCATTTGGAGAAGAACTTCTTCTTCTGCCAGGTAATGTACAAGTGCATAATCTTCATGCAGGCACTGGTAACGCTCAAAATGTGCGATTACCGGAGTCATCCCTGCACTTTGCAGTTTTTCAACTGTTTGCATAATAAAATCAAATTCCGCCGTATAGGAAAATTCTACCAAAATCACATGTTCATTTGGCATGCAGTAACGCGGTTCCTTGGTCACTCGCTCTACCATATGCGGACTGGCAAAATATTCACAACCAAGATAAAACTTCATATCTGGAAAGTGGTCTGTCAACGTCTCACATGTTCTGTGGAATACTTCTTCTTTTTCATCCAAAGATATTTCAAACATTCCCTTCCGATAGTGTGGGGTGAACACGATATTGCGTACTCCCTGATCATATTCAAGCTGTACCAGACGAAGTGTCTCCGCCATGGAACCGGAACCATCATCCACACCCGGCAAAATATGATTATGCATATCCCAATATCCTGCCATTTTTCTCTATCTCCCTGAAATCATTTCTCCTAAAATTGGAAGCAGGTATTACCCTGCTTCCCTGTTTCTGTCATACAACAGAATTAATTATGCGTTTTTCTTTTTAGCTGTTACGCACATTCCAGCTACTGCAGCAGCTGCGATTACAACAACGAATGTCATTGTAGGTGCAGCACCTGTTTTCGGAGAAAGTTTAGCACCGTTAGTACCATTAGCACCTGTGCCTGTTGCGCTGCCGTTTCCATTTCCGGCTACTGCTCCGTTAGCCTCTACATAAATAGCGATTGGAGAAAGACTGTTTAAAGTAACAGTAATTGTACCATTACCAGCTACAACACTCTCCTGCTGCCAAGCACCGTTTACATAGTGAAGTACGATTACCTTGCTTCCTGCTGTTACACCATCAACATTGAAAGTGATTTTTACAGGGAATACTGTGCCAGCCGGTACAGTAACCTCTTTTACTGTAGCAAGTTTGTAATCTGCTGCGTTAACAGCAGGTACAACCTCTTCCAGTACAGCAGCGGCATCTTTCTTGATTTCATTTACAGCCGGCTGCTCAGCTGCTGTAAAGTTATCAGAAACAGTAACCTCTACTTTGTTTCCGTTTTTATCTGTTGCCTCGGAAACAGTACCTGTAGTTGCAGCCGGACTCGGAGCAGCAAATGCTACTGTTGCCATTCCTACTGTCATAACTGCAGCCATTAATAATGCGACTACTTTTTTCATGTTCCTTTTCTCTCCTTTCATAATATTTGCAATATCTGACAGATGATCTGCCAGACATTACATGCATCTTTTGTATTTCTAATATAAAACAGCGGCTTATTGCCCGCTGTGAGGATTACAATTTTATTTTGTCACTTCCTGATAGAAATTTTCGATTAGCATTTCCTGCAGTTTTGCTTCATCCACATGAAATTCTTCATGCGTTTCTCCCATGGTAACTTCCCCCGGAAGGTAAGTCACATCATCCGTCAGATATGTATAACTGCTCAATGCATCAATCTGTTCTGCATCCAGATCTGTGACAATATATTTATCCAGAAACGGTGACACAATATCATACAGCGCCTTTCCGCCATGACTTCTCATCTGTGTGATCATTGCGGTAACATAATTGACCTGGCGGCGCATACGATCCGAATTACTGTCGAATGTATTCAAGTCTCTGGAACGGACATAAGCTTCTGCTTTCTCACCTTTCAGAAGCACCTCAGTTCCTGCTTTAAAAGAAGGATCCATAGCTTCATCTGCCTCTGTCATCGGTACAGTAACCCCGCCGATAGCATCATTGATCAGAGAAATGCCATCTACCGACAGGGAAAAATATCCGTCAATCGGAAGATCATACAGGAGATTTCTTACTGTTTTTTCTGTGGCCCAGCAACTTCTGCTTCCACCGATACAGTACGCATACTGTGTAGCAAGCTGTGTATTCATCGCGTTGTACACGTCTCCATTTACATCATAGAGATCTACCTGTGTCATGGTATTTCGGCTGATCTGCCAGATGCGTGCTTCTTTCGTCTCTTTATCCAGAGACAGCAGCATGATGCAGTCTGCCTGTCCAGCTTCTCCCGGCATATAGGAAGTGTCAATATCTTCCGCTTTGTCTATGCCAAGGAAGAGTATATTCATCAAATTTGCGTTATATTCGTATTTTTTTCCATTATAATCAATCTGATTCAGATTTGCCTGAGACTGTGTCTCTATCTCAGCTGACAGATCTGTATTTGTTTCTGTTTTCTTATCTCTGGTAAGGAACAGCACAATTCCGGCAGCAATCACAACGATTATCACTGCCAGAATTACAATCAGACCAATCTGTTTCTTATTACTGTTCATCTACTAATACTGCTCCTATCAGGTAACGCTGGTCGAAGATTCCATTGCAGGTCGACAGAACGATAATTCTGTCATCTGTTGTTACGGTAAGCGGATCTTCAATCCAGGTTGGCATATGTCGCACGGTATAGAGGGAATCTAAAAATGCCTGATATCCTTCTGTTGTCTGGCAATCATAAGTATCCAGAATATGTCTGTTGTCATAGGTGACTGTCGCAAATACTTTATACGTGTAAATATGATCCGGCGTGTAGATTTCGATGGTAGAATGTTCGTTTCGAAATGTCTCATCCTGATAATCGATCAGATGACTGAAAAAAGAATCATTCAGCATGTTATGACCATACACAAGTGTGACCGGATCGACAAATGGCCGGGAATTGTAACTGTACTCTGTCATAATAGCTCCCGGAAGTCCTTCATCACCGTCTACGGTATGATCCATATAATAATCATCATCCTCGATTTTTTGAAGGATTGGATAATCAATCGGTGTATCCGGAATGCGGATCCATGCATAGATGTCTGAATTCTGTTTCCAGAGTTCATTAAAATCTACCGGAATCTGCAACGGCGCAGTCTCTTCTTCTGCCGACAGATCTTCTGTGGTCTCTGTCTTTACTTCTGCCTTTTTCCTTAATTCTTCATCTTTCTGAGCCTGTATATGATTTCGGATCAGTAAACCGGCACCAGTTCCGACTGCAGCCAGTAAAATAACAAAACAAATCCAAAATATTATTTTTCTGCGCATGCGAATCATTCCTCTCTCTTATCTGCCACTTTTATGTTTATTTCTTTTCTTGCGGTTCTTTTCGTCTTTTTCTTCGGAGCGACTTGCTTCTTCCAGTTCTTTATCAATCGGAACAACACCAAGTACACTTGTTTCCAGATAAGTCTCAACATCTTCTTCAGACTGAATCCGGTCATTTGTAATAAACATAACTGTATAAATACCACCGATCAGTACTAACGCAATCAGAAGACCCATTGCTACATGTTTGGTCAGATTGTTGCTGACCGGTTCCTTGGCAATCTCCGGGTGTTCTACGATCGTCGGTTTATCTGTCTGTGTGATTGCTGCCATCTGATCAACTGCTGCTGAAGTCAGTGCCTTTCCTAGCAGATAGGAAAGTTTTGCGTCATCACTTGTCACAGTGATCATCAGCATACGTGTATCTGTCTTATTGGAAACAGACATCATATCCTGAACCTGCTTACGTGTCAGCTCAATATTCTCATCATCCTTCAGAGTCTCAATTGCAGTATCAATAACCGGTTTGCTGGTCGCAATCTCTGCAAAATCAGAAGTCAGCTCAGATCCCAACTGCAAATCTGCTACTGAAGTGATGCTCGTTGTCTTGGATAATACATAGAGTGTAGATGTAGACTGATACATCGGAGTCTGAAGAAATGTGATTCCAGCTGCCGCCACGGCTCCTATCACTGCTCCCAGCAACAGGATTTTCCACTTGTCCAGCAGGAAAAAGAACAGACTCAGAAGATCGATTTCCATTTCTTTTTCTTCTTTTACCATTTTGTTATTCATTGTACTTTCTTCCTTTATCTCTCTTGTCTTCTCGCCTCGATGGGATTACTCTTCTTCTCTGCCATAACCATAGCCATAACCATAGCCGTATCCATAGCCGTATTTTTTCCGCTTACTTCCGGCATCCAGTTTATTCATAATTACGCCCAGGAAATTCTGATTGGCATTTTCCAGCTGTTCCTTTACAATCTGTGCGGATTTGCGGCTGACCACATCCGGGGAAATAACCAGTACCGATGCATCTGCAGACTTTGCAATAACAGCAGCATCTACCACCATTCCAAGTGGCGGTGTGTCAATAATCACATAATCAAAAGTCTGTTTCATACCTCTGATGAGTGTCTCAAAAGATTCTTTTGCAAGAAGTTCTGTCGGGTTTTTCGGAAAACGACCGGTCGGGATCAGATACAGATTTTTAATACTTGTTGCATAAATGATTTCGGATCCGACATTTTTACCTGCAAGATAATGACTCAGCCCACACAGATTTTTCGGAAACTCCAATCTGCTGGACAGTGTTGAATTTCTCATATCCGTATCTATAAATAATACACGGTTCCCATTTTCTGCAAAGCTTTTTGCCAGATTAAAGGAAACACTTGTCTTTCCGTCATTTGCTGCACAGCTTGTCAGACAGATTACTTTATTATCAATACCTGTAAACTCAATATTTGTTCGAATTCTTCGATAAACATCTTTCATAACAGGAGACAATATCGTTTTTTCATGTAAAGTAAGTTCTTGCATCTGATATGTTCCTTTCCATTATATATTTTATTATTTTTTCTTCTTATGACATACATCATTAATGGTAAATGATAAAATTCAGAATGTCAATGCGTATCTTGCCAAGATGTAAGCTTCATTTGCCTGCATTTTTAGTTATTCTGTCCTACTTCTGGCACAACTTCTCTCCTCCGGAAGATTTTACCAGCGTTAAAACGCGTTTTTTCCCGTCTTTTTTCGTCAAAAAAGAAATCCTGTTTCTGATTCGGATTCCTTTTTCTGTGCATAATTTCTGTCAAAATTTATGTATTTTTCTTATTTTTTCAGCGGATATTTCTCTGTCAGCGCATCAACGATCGCACGTGCTTTTGCAACGCCTTCTTCGCCTTCTTTAATAACGATGGAGATTGCCTCAGCGATTTGATCCATATCCTCTGTGTTCATGCCTCTGGATGTAACGGACGGTGTTCCAAGACGGATACCGCTTGTTACGAACGGGGATTTCGGATCGTTCGGGATGGTATTCTTGTTGGCTGTGATATGAGCCTCATCCAGAAGTTTCTCGATGGCTTTTCCTGTCAGGTCAAACGGTGTCAGGTCAACCAGCATCAGGTGATTGTCTGTACCGCCGGATACGATCTTGATACCGCGGTTCATCAGTCCTTTGCAAAGTGCCTGTGCGTTATCTACGATACCCTGCTGATAGGTCTTGAAGCTATCCTGAAGTGCCTCTTTGAAGCAAACAGCTTTGGCAGCAATGACATGCATCAGCGGTCCACCCTGGATTCCCGGGAACACTGCTTTATTGAAATTGAAGTTATTTTTCTCCATGGACTCTTTGGAAACAAGGATCATACCGCCTCTTGGTCCACGCAGTGTTTTATGAGTTGTAGTTGTAACAACGTCTGCATAGTGGATTGGGCTTGGATGAAGTCCTGCAGCTACCAGACCTGCGATGTGTGCCATATCTACCATGAGGTATGCGCCGCATTTGTCTGCGATGTCACGGAAACGTGCAAAATCAATGGTTCTTGCGTAAGCACTTGCGCCTGCGATGATCATTTTCGGTTTGCACTCCATAGCAATCTCTTCTACTTTATCGTAATCGATAAAGCCTTCATCGTTTACACCGTAAGGTACGATGTGGAAGTATTTTCCGGAGAAGTTTACCGGGCTTCCGTGTGTCAGATGTCCGCCATGATCTAAGTTCATACCCATTACGGTATCACCCGGCTGAAGCAATGCGAACTGTACTGCCATGTTTGCCTGTGCGCCGGAATGCGGCTGTACGTTTACGTACTCAGCGTCAAATAATTCTTTTGCACGCTCAATAGCAAGATTCTCAACGATATCTACACACTGGCATCCGCCATAGTAACGTTTTCCCGGATAACCCTCTGCATATTTATTTGTCATGATGCTTCCCTGTGCTTCCATAACTGCGTCACTGACCCAGTTCTCGGATGCGATCAGCTCGATGTGGCTGTTCTGACGGTCCAGCTCTGCTTCGATGGCTGCAGCGACATCTGCATCAACTACTTTTAATTCTTCTAAATTCATCACTTTTTTCCTCCTGTTTCGTAGGTTCCCAACTCGATTTTTCCCATTTACTCTCTCTGGCGAAAAATCTTTTTCTATCATAGCCCAGATTTTGCAAAAAAGCAATACCCAGACTTCAACGATTTATCGTGTGAAATTTTTAACACGAAAAATGGGCTATGATACACGCTCACGTACAAAATCATCAAACACACATTATAATTTCTCACAAAAAAAGACCGCTATTCACCGGCGCAAGCCGGGAACGACGGTCTATCTCTTTTTGAAAGGGTGGTTTTCAACCAATTAATTTATTCAGGGGTTAAATATTATTGTAGTATGATCTGCACTTTGTATATTATTTATGCATTTGCAGCTAAAGCTTTTCCTGCTGCTTCGCATGCTGCCTGAGCATCTGCATCCGGTGCTTCGTTTGCGATGATACCTTCTTCTTCGATCATCTCTGCGCCTGCGCCTGTCATCTGCTCAACCCAGTTACGCATCCATTCGCCATCACCCCATCCGTAAGAACCGAATAAAAGGATTTTTTTGCCGGATACGCTGCCAAGGATCTCATCTACGAATGGCTCCATGGAAGATTCCTCTAACTGCTCTGCTCCCATAGACGGGCATCCAAGTGCGAATGCTTTTACATCTGCGATATCTGCTGCACTTGCGTTCTCAACCGGGATGATTTTTGCCTCAGCACCTGCTGCTGTAACACCATCTGCAACGCTCTGTGCCATTGCTGCTGTATTTCCTGTACCACTCCAGTAAATGATTTTTACTTCTGCCATTTTCTTTGTCTCCTTAATTTAACTTTTTATTTTATGCTGCACATAGCCCCGGCTGCTGATAACCAGTATCCGTTGGCTTATATACAGTATTAAACGTTTTTACTTTTTCGCCCGTTGTCATTACCACATTTTTCCAGATTTTTATGTGTTTTTTAACAGGCAATCTCTTTCATCTGTTTTCCTGCCATAAATTCTACAACGGCACACTCTTTTGCATTATCGTAAGCCTGAAAAGTCTGTTTCGCCTGTTCTACATCGCCATATACTTTCCAATATCCGGTGTAGCGGCTGTCTTTTCCTTCATGAAGGATAAAACCTCTGACATCTTCCAACGGATATCCAAGGAAAATTCCCATTTCATGTGGATAACTTTCTGCTCCCTGTGCTGACAGGGAAACTCTCTGGCTTAAATGATTCAGACAAGCATCCACATCTGTACTTTCATAACCATATGTATGTAAAAATACTATGGCCTGTGGATCTGCCAGACATTGCTGTACTTCCTGTTCCCGGTATACGTAAACGACTGCACGCCCCATTCCCTGGCAAAGACATCTGACTTTGATCCCGGTATTTTTGAATACGGAACGTACAAATTTCAGATATGCTGCCGGAACGGTAAACATGGATGACATTTTTACGTTTTTTAACACCGGTGCACAATGCAGGATGATCTGCATCATCAGGCTTTCTGTCATCTTTCTGCTGGAAAGTCGATGTAATACGGCTTCTGTTGGCATGTCTTGTCTCCTCCTATATCTAAATACTCCCCTTGTTGTCATATTTCTCTCATCTATTGATCTATTTAAGAAATCATTGATCTGTTTGAGAAATATTATTTACGCTTTTTGTTTTCATTATGAGTTTTTATGATCTCATTTCTTTTTCAATACTTTATTTTAAAATTAAGCGTACTGCTCAAGGATTCCGTTTAATGCGCTGGCGCTGCTGCTGTGGGAACGCTCAACAATAATATTTTTGCGTTCTGCTTCTGCAACTGCACAATGTACCATTTTATGAGAAACAGTAGATGTGAAAAGGATCAGCAGATCAGGGCTGCCAATTTTATTTTTCAGATCTGTTTTCATTTTGGTAAATACTTTTGCTTTACATTTATACTGCTTGCAGATCTGTTTGTACTGCGTTTCCATTCTTTCATGCCCACCAATAATTACAACGCTCATGTTAGTCTCCTTCATTTTTTATTAGCATATTCTAACCTATGTTTTTAAAAGAAGGCGGAGCCTTTATCCGCCTGACATTCTATCGACGATATCCTAGTTGTTTGCTCAGATATCTTTTGCATGTGGTTAGTATACTTTAACCCTCTTGATCCGTCAAGAGGGTTAATGATAGTGTTTTCTCATTTAGTTAGTTTTTCTTAACTTCTAACATAATGACCGGATTTTCCGCCATCTTTTTCCAACAGCAGGATGTCTTTGATCACCATGCCACGGTCTACTGCCTTGCACATGTCATAAATTGTTAACAGTGCCGCGGAGACTGCATGCAGTGCTTCCATCTCGATTCCGGTCTTTCCGGTTGTTCGCACAGAAGCAATGGCTTCAATCTCTGATACTTCCGGATGCAGTTCAAAATGAATGTCTACGCCGGTCAGTAATAACGGGTGGCACATTGGGATGATCTCCCATGTTTTTTTTGCTGCCATAATTCCAGCTACCTGTGCGACTGCCAGTACATCGCCTTTTTTTATTTTTCCATCTGTGATCAGGGTAAAGGTCTCCGGCTGCATGCAGATGTGTCCGGAGGCAATGCCGATTCGTTTTGTGTCGGCTTTCTCCGATACATCGACCATTTTGGCTCTGCCCTGTTCGTTGATATGCGTTAATTCTGCCATGATTCCAACTCCTTACTTTCCAAAACCACAATTCGGGAAGGTACAGACGCCACAGTTCAGACACAGACCGCCTTCCCCCAGTTTTGCAATATCCTCTGCGGTAATCTCATCATCTGCCATCACACGCGGCAATACCAGATCAAAAATCGTACGTTTTGCATACATAACGCAGCCCGGAAGTCCAAGAATCGGGATGATTCTGCCATCTGCTTCGTTCTTATAATAGGAAACAAGCATCATTGCGCCCGGAAGCACCGGTGCACCGTAGCTTACAACTCTTGCTCCGGTAGACATGATTGCCCACGGCGTACAGTCATCCGGATCGACACTCATACCGCCGGTACAGATGATCAGCTCAGCGCCTGCTGCAATCTGTTTCTTGATTGCTTCCAAAATATGCTCTTTTTCATCATCTACATAAATCTGGTCAATTTCCTCTGATGGAAACTCTGCCAATTTTTCGCGGATAACGGGACTGAAGGTGTCTTTGATGCGTCCCTTGAATACTTCACTTCCGGTTGTGACAATGCCATATTTTTTCTTTTTATATGGAAGAATCTCAAAAATTGGTTCGGTGCCTCCTACCTCTCTGGCACGCTCCATTTTTTCTTTTTCAATGACCAGTGGAATGATTCTAGTTCCTGCCAGCTTGTCTCCCACTTTTACCGGGAAATCACCATGGCGGGATGCGATCATCATCTCCCCAAGGCTGTTCACTGCCACCAGCGCATCCCTGCGAATTTTTAACACGCCGTCAATATCTGCGATCAGTTCGATTTTTCCCTCTTTGATATCAGACGGATGCATGTTTGCACCTGCACAGATGTCGTAGAGAATCTCAGCAGCTTCGTTTTCATGCCATTTGGTATCATCTTTTTCCCATACATATAGATGCTCTTTTCCAACGGACAACAGCACCGGAATATCTTCTTCTTTTACCACATGACCTTTGCGAAATACCGCATCTTTGGTCACGCCTTTTATTATCTGGGTAATATCGTGGCAGAGTACATGCCCTACCGCGTCTTCTGTCTTGATCAGTTTCATAATATCCTAATATCTCCTAAACAACTATTTTCTGGCGCACTCGGCGTCATTTCCAAGTAAAATATCCAATCCATGCTTCAAAGATGGCAAAATGTAGTTCAACGCCTCGTCTACTGCCTTCGGACTGCCCGGCAAGTTGATGATCAATGTTTCTCCGCGGATGCCGGCTGCTGCCCGTGACAACATGGCGCGTTCTGTAATAGTCAGAGAATATTGTAAAATTGCCATCGGAATTCCCGGTACTTCCCGCTCAATCACCGCTTTGGTTGCTTCCGGTGTCACATCGCGTTTGGAAAAACCGGTTCCGCCGGTGGTCAGTACAAGCTGAATGTTATCTTCACTCATAGCGACCATTTCTTCTGACAGCATCTGCTGATCATCCGGTAAAATCACTTTTTTTGCGATCTCATATCCATGCTGTTCCATAATTTCAGCGATTTTTGCTCCACTGAGATCTTCGCGCTCTCCGTGGCAGCCTTTGTCGCTGGCTGTAATAATTCCTACCCTTATCATTGCATTGCTCCTTTTTTATCGTCTTTTTTTATTTTCCCTGCCTTTGAGTATACCATACGAATACGCGAATGTCACACATGAACGGTACAATTTCGTTATCACATATCCACAACATTTCTATTGCTTTATTTCAAGTCGAACGCACGTGAGACTTGATGCGTGATTCTGGTCAGCGCAAGCTGACATCTTCTTTTCAGAATCACTGCACTCTACACTCCGTTCCGGTCGGCGCAAAACCATTGTCTCCCAGACAATGTGCGCCCTCGCGGAGCATTTATCTCAGTCGGAGATTGAACTCCCACTGAGAAATACTTGTTACTACTCACCACTTGCAGAAGTGGGAGTCTCAACTCAGACTGAGATAAACAAAACCGGAAACCTCCTTCATCGGATAAAAAACGCCTCAGGAGCAAAACTCCCGAAGCGCATTTTTATAAGCCTCATTATCTACCAGATATCCGGTTCCATGCTCTGCCCCTTCCACCAGAAGCACCTTTTTCGATGCCCGGCAGTTTTCGGCAACTTTCACAGTCATTTCCACCGGTACGTTACTGTCTGCGGTTCCATGTACCAGCAATACCGGAATTGTATTGTTTTTCATCACTTCCGGCACAGATAATTCTTTCAGCGAATAATGTGCCAGCAGACGACTCCAGATACCGATTGCAATGGTCATTAGCGTTCCTTTGCAGTGATAAGTCGTCCGAATCCGCTTTTTGATAATATCATATGGAGAAGAAAATGCACTGTCAGCAACAATGCCGGTGACATTTTCCGGAAGTTCCATGGAAACATTCAGTATCTCTCCAGATGAACTATTTATTTGAACCTGCTTGTTTTCATGATGCGCAGTCGACATCAACACCGTAGAAGCTCCCATGGATAATCCCGCCAGAATGATCTTCTGATCGGTTCCGAAACGGTTTGCGATATACTGCGCCCATAGACAGCCGTCGCGGCTCTCTAAGACACCAAAACCAATGTATTTTCCTTCACTTTTGCCAGCTGCCCGCTGATCAATATGTACGATGCGGTTTCCACATTCGTAATATACATGAGAAGATGCGGAAAAATCCACCTCCGGATGCGTACGATAACCATGAAACATCAACACCGTTCCTTTCGCTCCCGGCTGATCCATCAGGCGCGCATGCAGCTTTAAGCCATCCTCGGACTGAATGTAGATATCCTCTGCTTTCTGCTGGTTGATCCAGGCAATTCCTTCCTGAATCTCATCATAATACTGATCCCAGGCGGTGCCTTTTAGGGCTTCCCGGTCATTGATATTCAATTCATGTCCACGACAGATGGCGGTTCTGAATCCGACATATCCGATGGCAAACCATCCACATATAATTACTGCAGCAATGATACACACTACAATCCACACCATGTTTTTTACTCCTGTTGTTCATTTTCATAAGGAAAGCAGATGTTTCCACCTGCTCCCCATTCCTTTTCTATCGTATATTTCTACAAGAATGCCGGAGCATTCTTGAATCTAATTCCCGGAAATTTCATCGATCAAGCGGATCTCTTCATCTGTAAATCCTGCGCTTTCAATCACTTTGATATTATCTAAAATCTGCTGCGGCTTGGATGCTCCAATCAGGACACTTGTCACCACATCATCTTTTAATACCCATTTCAACGCCATCTGCGCCAGACTTTCACCACGCTGTTTTGCAATCTCATTCAACGCCTGAATCTGATGTATCTTGCTGTCTGTAAACTGCTCTTTTTTCAGGAAACGACCATCGGTGTTGACACGGCTGTCTGCCGGAATGCCATTCAGATAACGATCTGTCAGCATGCCCTGCGCCAGTGGACTGAATGCGATGATTCCCTTGCCTTCTTCCTGCGCTGCCTGTTTCAAACCATTCTGCTCAATGGTACGATCAAAAATAGAATAACGGTTCTGATTGATCACAAACGGACAATGCAGTTCTCTCATGATCGCTGCCGCACGTTTCATCGTCTCACCATCATAATTAGAAATACCTGCATACAGTGCTTTTCCACTTTTTACCGCCTGATCCAGAGCTCCCATGGTCTCCTCCAGCGGTGTATTCGGATCCATCCGATGATGATAATAAATATCGACGTAATCAAGTCCCAGTCTCTGTAAACTCTGATCCAGGCTTGCCAGCAGATATTTGCGGCTGCCCCAGTCGCCATATGGACCTTTCCACATATCGTAACCGGCTTTGGTACTGATGATCAATTCATCACGGTATGGTCTGAAATTCTCCTTCAGGAGTTTTCCGACATTTGCCTCCGCACTGCCGTACTCCGGACCGTAGTTATTTGCCAGATCAAAATGTGTGATACCATTGTCAAAAGCAGTAAATACCATCTGACGCATGTTCTCGTAAACACCTGTGTCCCCGAAGTTGTGCCAGAATCCAAGGGAGACCTCCGGAAGCTTCAAGCCACTGTTTCCACAGCGATTGTACACCATTTTGTCATATCTTGTTTCTTTTGCCTGATACATGATACGCTCCTCCTCACGATACCTTTTGCTCTATGTCAGACATTGTACCACTACTTTACGCTCCCAGCAATACCGCCATGATCGGTATCGTCACCAGTGACACAATGGTAGAGATCGCCACACCAATAGATGCCGACCGGCTCTGTCTTGGATACGGTGCCGCACCCATTGCAACCAGAGAAGCCACCGGCATTCCTGCACCAATGGTACAGATATTGATCAGTGTCACGTCTTTTGTTACCAGATGCATGAAGAACCATACGATCACCGGCATCACTGCCAAACGGATTGGAAGCATCGGCCAGATTCCACGTTCCTTTTTAATTTCACCAAAGGATGCTGCTGCCATGGACGCTCCAATGATGATCATGGATAACGGTGTTGTGATATTTCCAACGAATCCCACGCAGGCATAGAAAATATCCGGCATCGGAATATTTGCAAAATAAATAACCAATGACGCAACGGAGGCAATAATTCCGTTATTAATGAAACTGCGGAAATTCAGTTTTTCCTTTACAAAATTTCCGGACTCGATAGCCGCATCTTTTTTCAGCAAATGCAGTCCCATAGAGAAAAACAGGATACTGAACGGCATATTAAAGATCGTGATATAAAAAATCGCACTGTCGCCATACAGAGCCTGTACGACCGGATAACCCATGAAGGAGTTGTTTGAAAAAATGAGCATACACATGTATGTTCCACGCAAATGCGCCGGTACACGCATGATTTTTGTAATGATCCACGCCAGAATCGGAAAGATCACGTACATTACCACGCCTGCCAGAAACAGTTTCAAAACCATCCCTGTATCATCGTGTGAAACCGTAGAAAGACTGTTTAAAATAATACACGGACAGGTGATCTGCACGATCATACTGGAAAGTTTTGCATTTACTTCTTTGGTCAAAATGTTCTTCTTAAACAGATAAAAACCAATCAGCATTGCAATTAATAGTTTACACATCGTAGTAACAATTGTCATAGCTTCATCTTCCACTTTCATTCAATATTATATCATAAGCAAAACCGGCTTATGATCAACATTCGCCGGTCGTCAATCATGCAAGCATGTTGACTCTCTTGCGCTCATTATAATCATATATTATGCAACATTTTCTCTATCAAAGTGTATCATAGCTTTTTGCGTTTGTCACCATTAATCCTGGTCTTACCAGTTATATAGCGTCATTTTCCACAATTTGCTCAGAAATTGCCGAATTTTAGCTGTTCCATTGTACACAAAGCCAATAACCTATGGTATACTTATTTCATTACAGTCGCGATGATCTTTTTCAAAAAACACATCGCCATACATAAGGAGAATATGTAGTATATGAAAAAATTCATTCAGGAATTCAAAGAGTTTGCCTTAAAGGGCAACATGATGGATCTTGCCATTGGTATGATCATCGGCAGTGCATTTACCGGCATCGTAAATTCTCTGGTAAATGACATCATCAATCCGATTCTCGGAATTTTCACCGGAAAGATTGATTTTTCCAATCTGTTTCTCACTCTGGACGGTTCTCATTATGAGACACTGGACGCTGCGGAAAAAGCAGGTGCCGCTGTATTCAAATACGGTTCCTTTATCTCCAACGTGATCAATTTTATCATCATGGCACTGGTTGTCTTCTGTATCGTGAAGTTTTTGAACAAACTGCGCAAACCGGCACCGGAAGCTCCGGCAGAACCGACCACAAAGAAGTGTCCGTACTGTATGTCTGAGATCAGCATTGAGGCAACACGCTGCCCGAACTGTACATCATCTCTGATCGATGTAGATGCAGCAGATCTGAAATAATAGATCAGACAACGTATGCCCCTGCCTTTTGGGGTACGAAACAAAACAAATGTATCCAGAGCAGAGGTATTAAATTTTATGATTTCAAATTCAGCTGTTATTTATATAGGAAAATCTCGGTGCTCTTGTGTAAAAAACAGACTGGATCTTATGTATTTTTAAGAAATGAGGGCTTGAACTATGTGGGCTTACGAAAGTGTATTTTATCAAATTTATCCATTGGGATTCTGCGGAGCACCTTTTGAAAACGACGGTGTGCTGACACCTCGCATCCGAAAGGTCATTGACTGGATTCCACACATCAAAAATCTCGGTGCGAATGCCATTTATTTTTCACCTGTATTTGAATCCGATACTCATGGATACAATACCAGGGATTTCCGAAAAATTGATGTGCGTCTCGGCACAAATAACGACTTTGCCGATGTCTGCAAGGCATTACATAAAGAAGGCATCAAAGTCGTATTAGACGGTGTGTTCAATCATGTCGGCCGCGGCTTCTGGGCATTTCAGGATGTGCTGGAAAAACGCTGGGATTCCCCGTACAAAGACTGGTTCCATATCAGTTTTGACGGCAATTCCAACTACAATGACGGGCTCTGGTATGAGGGCTGGGAAGGCAATTATGACCTTGTAAAATTAAACCTCTGCCATCCGGATGTCAAACAGCATATTTTTGACAGCATCCGAAGCTGGGTGGAAGAATTTGATATCGACGGTCTGCGTCTGGATGTGGCTTACTGTCTGGATGAAAATTTTGTCCGGGAACTCCGGGCCTTCTGTGACAGTCTGAAACCGGATTTCTTCCTGGTAGGAGAAATGCTTCACGGCGATTACAACCGCCTGATGAATGATTCCATGCTGCATTCTGCCACAAACTACGAATGTTACAAGGGACTGTTCTCCAGCTTCAACTCCATGAATATGTTTGAGATCGTACACTCTCTCCTGCGTCAGTTTGGTCCCGAAAACTGGACACTTTATCGTGGCAAACATCTGCTCTGCTTTGTAGACAATCACGATGTCAGCCGTATTGCCAGCAATCTGACCAATGAGCATCATCTGCCGCTGATCTATGCCCTTTGTTTTGGTATGCCGGGTATTCCATGCGTTTACTACGGAAGTGAATGGGGTGCAAAAGCAAACAAAAGCGAAGGCGATCCGGCTTTACGCGCCTGCTTCGATGCACCGGTTGAAAATGATCTGACCGCATGGATTTCCAAACTTGCTACTGCAAAAAAGGAAAGCAACGCCTTAAATTACGGTGATTTCCGTTCTGTCGTACTGACAAACCGCCAGTGCATTTTTGAGCGAAAAACAGATTCTGAACGTGTTTTCGTTGCCATCAATGCAGATGGCGAACCGTATACCGCTCATTTTGATGCCGGATGTGGTACCGCCATCGACCTGATTACCGGAAATAAACATGATTTTGGTGGTGGCAGTGAACTTCCTCCGTACAGTGCATTTTTCTGGAAATGTGAATATTAAATATCTCATAAATTAATAATTAAAAGACAGATTTGTTTCTATATAGATGACTTTTCTTCATAGTCATATACGGAAATAAATCTGTCTTTTTACTATTTTTCCAATTTAAACCTATCTGTAATTTGACATGCAAACTTTTACGTATCCTGCACGTATTTAAATACCAGACTCATTATGTTCTGCATTATTTTTTAGTCTCTGTAAATCATTTTTATGTAAAGAACTTCCATTTCGCCAGTCTGTCCCCCTCATATTCGACTTTTAATGAAAAGAATGATGGATTTCCGGATAGCAGACGTTCTAAAAACAAATGGTCACCTTCCCAGGTTGGAAGTGATAACACTTTTTCCTTTTCCACCCATTCCAACGTTCCCTCGTTACACTCAATTAAATTGCCCTCAAATTCCGTTGCCGTAAAAAGATGCATGTATTCATCTTCCCATTCATCAGAACAAAACGTCACAATCCCACGAAACTGGTACTTTGTCAAAGTCAGTCCTGTTTCTTCTTTTACTTCACGGATCACACACTCATCCGGTGATTCTCCCGCTTCAAACTTCCCACCGACACCAATCCACTTGTCGTGATTTTCATCTTTTTTCTTTTTCGTGCGGTGAAGCATCAGGTATTTTTCATCTTTTTCTATGTAACATAAAGTTGTAAGACGCATAATATTTTCTCCCCTTTTTCTATTGCTTTTTGTTCATCATTTGGAATATACTCGATATATGAGCTTCCGAATTTCTGAAACCTGATGGTTATTAAGATACTTGTACCGTTATGCAGAATCATAACTGTGTGCATTTAGGATAACACAAAAGAATAGACGTTGCAGCTATTTTTTTATTTCAATTTATTTTTACCTCGTACATTTATTATATACAGCCAACGCTCATGTCTGCATAAAGAATCAGTCAGACACATTCGCGTCTTGAAAATTAAGGAGATAATTATATGACACATGCACTTGTCCTTCTCTGCGGAGGACTCAGCACACGTATGGGCACAAACAAGGCTTTTCTGCCTTTTGGTGAATACACTCTGATTGAATATCAGGTCCGCCGCTTTCGCCCGAATTTTGAAAAAATATATTTATCCGTTCCGAAAATGACGGATTTCTGGATGAATCTGGCAGAAAAACTGGATTGTCAGGCAATTCCTGACCGCATTGAAAAAATTGGTCCGCTGGGAGGATTGTACAGCTGTCTTTCTGCTGTTTCTGAAGATTTGTTGTTTTTCACACCGGTAGATGCACCGTTTACAAACACGGATGCCGCCCTTACATTATGCCAGACGTTGGAACAGTCTATTGACACAGTTCCTGAAAAATATGCCTGCGTGCTTGTTCATCCAACCCGTGGCAAACAGCCGCTTACCGCTGCCTATGCAAAAACATGTCTTCCAAACATTGAATGCATGATACAGCTGGAAAACTACCGTCTGCGTCAGCTTCTGACACCGGAGCACACTATCATCGCTGATATTCTTGTTCCACAGGAGCATTTTTATAATATGAACGACATGCCATCCTACTATCATGCCCTGCAGATGCTGGCAGAAAAACAGCCTGCACTGTTTCCTGCGGATTTTGTCCCACAAACAGAACAGACAATTCCTTATGTCTCATTCTCTGCAAAATCAGGAACTGGAAAGACAACTTATCTGGAAAAACTGGTTGCCTGCCTGAAAGAAAAAGGGCTTCGTATTGCACTGATCAAGCATGATGCTCACGGTTTTGAAATTGATCAGCCTGGTAAAGACAGTTATCGTCTGCGAAAAGCAGGTGTGGATACTATGATTTTAAGTGGTCCGGAGCAAACTGTACAGATACAGACACATGCTACCGGAGAACCTTCTCTGAAACAGTTGCTTTCTGAGATCCACGATGTAGACCTCATTTTAATTGAAGGCTACAAATTTGGCTCCCAACCAAAAATCCAGTTACTACGCAAAGATTATAATGAGACACCGGTTGGCAATCTTGAAAATACCATCGCATATGTTGCCAATTTTCCATATGCGCCTGCGCCAGGAAATCTTCCAGTCTTTGATTTAAATGAACCAACAGAAATGGCAGAATACCTAATTTCCCAGTTCATTTAGCCTTTAAATTCTTGTTTGTCATTGTTTTGGCTAAAATTTTAATATAATTAAGAAAACGAAGAATCCTGTCAGAAAGCTAGACGTTCGCTACCTTCATTTCACTGCAGTTTCATCGCGCTCACTCCAACCTCCTATAAAAGCTGGTCGGTTCACGTTCGCGCAAAACCTTGTGAAAATCAGTCGCTCACTGAATCGCTTTTCCTGACAGGATTTTTCGTTTTCTCTATTTACGCTGTGAAATAATCAGCCATTCTTTACTCTATGTAAATCTGCGCATGCGACATAACGAATATTTTGTCATCAGCTTGTGTGCATGCGTGGCACGCGGTGCCGGCGCGTAAATGGAACAAAGATGGAAAAACTCCAAGGCAAGGCGGTAGACGGATTTCCGTTATCGAAGCGAGCATAGTCCGACCGCGTGAGTGTGTCTGAGCCAACAGCTGTTTTTGCTGTTGGTGAGTTCGCGGAAGCGGTCGGAAATAAGCGGCGCAGCGAAGATAGGAAATCCGGCGTGCCTGCATTGGAGTTTTTCCATCTTGTTCCTTAAAAGACAAACAAGAATTTATTTTACAGAACCAATAAGTTCATTGATATCCGCAACCCCATGCATCTGCATATACTGCTCAATACCATCCACGATCTCCATCGTCACCATCGGATTTGCAAAATTAGCAGTTCCAACACTGACAGCAGTTGCACCAGCCAGCATCAGCTCCAACGCATCCTCTGTATTCTGGATACCTCCCATTCCAATGATCGGAAGTTTTACAGCATTTGCCACCTGATATACCATACGTACGGCAATCGGATGTACCGCCGGGCCGGACAGACCACCGGTTTTATTTGCAATCGCAAAAGTACGTTTGTTGACATCAATCTTCATACCTGTCAGAGTATTGATCAGTGACAGCGCATCTGCGCCGCCTGCCTCTGCTGCCTTTGCCATCACAGTAATGTCTGTAACATTCGGGCTTAATTTCATGATCACCGGCTGTTTTGCATGTTTTTTCACTTCTCTTGTGATTGCCTCAACAGCTTTCGGATCCTGACCGAACGCGATTCCGCCCTCTTTGACATTCGGGCAGGAAATGTTGATCTCCAGCATATCGACCGGCTGATCTGCCAGACGCTCTACAACCTCACAGTAATCTTCGGTGGATTTTCCACATACGTTTACAATGATCTTTGTATCATATTTTTTCAAAAACGGAATGTCTCTGGAGACAAACACATCAATCCCCGGATTCTGCAGACCAATAGCATTGAGCATGCCGCCGTATACTTCCGCAATACGCGGAGTCGGGTTACCCGGCCACGGAACGTTTGCCACACCTTTGGTGACTACCGCGCCCAGACGGTTCAGGTCTACAAATTCAGAAAATTCCTCACCGGAACCGAAGGTACCGGAGGCAACCATAACCGGATTGTCAAATGTTACTCCTGCAATCGTTACTTTTGTGTTCATTACAGTTCTACCTCCTCTGCTAAAAATACCGGGCCCTCTTTGCAGACACGTTTGTTATGTACATTGGTATGTCCATCCACTTCTTTGGATTTGCATACACATGCCAGACATGCGCCGATGCCACATGCCATCTTCTCTTCCATAGAAATCCAGCACTCAATATTGTTCTCAGCTGCATAATTTTTCAATGCGCGAAGCATAGGAGTCGGACCACATGCATAGATTACTTCTGCATCTAAAGCATTTTCACGGATCGCATCCAGCACGTTTCCTTTTGTTCCAACACTGCCGTCCTCTGTGGCAATGTAAACTTCACCCTGTTTTTTAAACTCGTCAAGAAGGAACATATCGCTGTTGCGGTATCCAAGGACGATCTGTTTCTCACAATTTAACTGTTTTGCAAGCTCCAGGATTGGCGGAATTCCGATTCCACCACCGATCAGAAATGCTTTTTTGCCTTTTAACGGGAAACCATTTCCAAGCGGTCCCATGACGGAAAGGTGATCTCCGGTCTGTTTTTCAGAAAATTCTGCAGTTCCCTTGCCTGCGATACGGTATACCAAATGCAGGGAAGAATCTTCTTTGTCAATCTCGCAGATACTGATCGGACGCGGAAGTAATCTGCTTCCATCGTCACAGTAAATGGAAATAAACTGTCCTGCCTTTGCATACTGCGCAATTTTATCTGTCTTGATCCACAGGCTGTAAATCGCCGGAGCAATCTGCTCCTGGCTGATAACTACCGCCTGCTCTTTAAATTTCTCTGCCATGTTGTTCTCCTTATTTCAATGCGGAAGCGATATCCTCGATCATGTCGATGACTGCCTGACGGGAAGCATCTGCGAAGTTCTCTGCGCCAAACTGTGCGTATTTCTCCTGTTTGTAAGCTGCAATGATTCCTCTGGAGGAGTTTACGATTGCGCCCAGACCATCTTTATTGAAATAATGAGTCAGATCTTTGCCTTTTCCACCCTGTGCGCCGTAACCCGGTACCAGAATGAAGCTCTTTGGCATTACCTGACGTAATACTTTACCAACTTCCGGATAAGTAGCTCCTACAACAGCTCCGATGTAGCTGTACTCATCACCCATTACATCCTCGCCCCATGCAGCAACTTTCTCAGCTACATGCTCGTATAACGGTTTTCCGTCGATCAGACGATCCTGGAACTCACCGCTGGACGGATTGGATGTTTTTACAAGGATAAACAGACCTTTTTTCTCCTCTTTGCAGACATCTGCAAATGGTTTGATACCGTCTGTTCCAAGGTATGGATTTACAGTTGCGAAATCCTCGTTGAACGTACTGTATGTCTTGCTTCCCACCTGGACTTTTCCAAGATGTCCGGTTGCGTATGCAGCGGATGTGGATCCGATATCTCCACGTTTTACATCGCCGATGACAACCAGATCTTTCTCATGACAATAATCAACGGTTTTCTGGAATGCTTTCAGACCTTCCACACCAAACTGCTCATACATGGCGATCTGCGGTTTTACTGCCGGGATCAGATCATAGGTGCTGTCGATAATCTGTTTGTTGTACTGCCAGATCGCATCTGCTGCACCTTCCAGTGTCTCGCCATACTCAGCAAAAGATTTTTTCTGAATATGCTCCGGAACATAAGAAAGCATCGGATCTAAGCCGACTACAATCGGTGCACCTGTTTTTTTGATTTTTTCTACTAACTTGTTGATCATTGTGTCTCGTTCTCCTCTTTATGAAATTATTCTATAAAGCTGATATTCGTAATCCACGTACTTATAGTCAAATAGCTATTTTATAACTAATACGTTTAAACTGTAATTTTCGTTTTTTTAAATATCAGCTATTTTGTAACTTGCTTTTTCTGAAAGTCCGCACTATTTCTCCCGATATGCGATCTCGCCATCTACGATAGTTGCCATGACTTTTCCGATTACTTTTTTGCCGCCAAACGGTGTATTTTTACCCTTGGATAAAAATTCTTCCGGATCAATCACCCACTCATATTCCGGGTCAAAAATCGTCAGATCCGCATGGCTTCCTTCTGCCACAGTACCTTTTTTCAGGCCAAGTACTTTTGCCGGATTGTAGCTCATCTTCTCTGCCATCTGCATCGGAGTCAAAATGCCCGGTTTTACCAGTTCTGTATAGGTGAGGGCTGCTGCTGTCTCCAATCCAACGATTCCAAACGGAGCTTTCTGAATGCCCTGTTCTTTTTCTCTGGCTGCATGCGGTGCATGATCGGTAGCGATCACATCCATGATGTCATCTGCCAGACCTTTCTTTAACGCTTCCACATCCTCTTTGGTACGAAGTGGCGGGTTCATCTTATAATTTGCATCATCTTCTGTGATATCATCGGAAGTCATGCAGAAATGATGCGGGCAGACCTCTGCAGTTACCGGAAGTCCTTCTTCTTTTGCCAGTTCTACCATGCGCACACTGTCTTTTGTGGAGCAATGGCACAGATGCAGACGCACACCGGTTTCTTTTGCCAGCAGGATATCTCTTGCCACGATAACATCTTCTACAGAGTTTGTAATGCCTGCAAAACCAAGCTCTTTTGATTTTGCATCTGCATTCAGCACACCACCGTGTACCATGTTAATATCTTCACAGTGTGCCAACACTGCCAGTCCTTCTTCTGCTGCTATCTTCATACCTTCCCGGTAAAGCTGTGCATTCATAACAGATTTGCCGTCCTCGCTGATGGCAGGGCTTCCTGCGGCTGCCATTCCACGGATATCGGAAAGTTCTTCGCCTTTCTGTCCCTTTGTCACCGCACCTGCCTGCAGCACATGTACTTTTGTAACTGCCTCGGCTTTGTGTTTAACATAATTGATCACATCCGGTTTATCTGCCACCGGTTTTGTGTTCGGCATTGCCACGATGGTCGTAAATCCACCATGCAGTGCAGCAGCGCCTCCAGTCTGAATATCCTCTTTGTACTCCAGTCCCGGATCACGCAAATGTACGTGCAGATCGATAAATCCCGGCATAACATAGCAGCCTTTCGCATCGTATGTCTCATCTGCTGTATCCTTCAAACCAGGTGCAACCTTGCTGATCACACCATCTGTTACCAGTACATCTGCCTTTGTGATCTTCCTGTCTCCCGGATTGATCACGGTTCCATTTTTAATTAAAAGTTTCATCCCCGACAGTCTTCCTTTCCGCTGTTATTCGTTTTTCACAATACTGTGTTTCCACATTTTCTGTGCATATAGCATGTGAACTATGATTTATTTTACCATCATTATAACTCTGGCGGCACATATGCTTCCACATAAATACCATCCGGCGTATATTCCTCTTTCAGCAATTCTCCGTATTTTCGAATTTTCTGAATTTCTCCTGCTTTTTCATACGGAAATGTATGTTTCAGCAGTACTTTTCCATCCCGCAGCAAATCTTCAAATACTTCCTTTAAGGTATCCAGTCCCTGACCGGTTTTTGCAGAGATCCGCAACGTCTTATCTGCACGAAAATCCTGTAAAATTTCTTCTCCGGTCACACGATCGCATTTATTAAATAAAGTAATGATCTTCTTATCGGTTACACCAAGATCCTGTAATGTCGCATAAACTACATGCATCTGTGTATCCCACTGTGGATTCGAAGCATCTACCACATGCACGATAAAATCTGCATATTTTGCTTCTTCCAGTGTACTCTTAAAGGCATCTACCAGATGATGCGGCAGTTTCCGGATAAATCCAACGGTATCTGTCAGCATCAGATTCTGATGATTCTCCAGCTCCAGTACACGAGTGGTCGGATCCAGTGTTGCAAAAAGCTGATCCTCCTCCAGTACACCCGCATTGGTCAGTGTATTTAACAGCGTAGATTTTCCAGCATTGGTATAACCCACGATCGCCGCAACTTTTGTATGGCTTTTCATACGCTGGCTTCTGGTCAGTTCACGATGCCGTACCACTTCTTTTAATTCCCGGTTTAACTGAGCGGTTCTGTGTCCGATCAAACGACGGTCGATCTCCAGTTTTTTCTCACCCGGTCCTCTCGTTCCGATTCCACCACCCAGACGGGACATGGAACGACCAAAACCTGCCAGACGGCTTGCCCGGTATTTTAACTGTGCCAGTTCTACCTGAATCTTACCTTCACTGGTTCTCGCTCTTGCCGCAAAAATATCCAGGATCAGCAACGTACGATCCATTACCTTGCTGTCCAGCACCTGCTCCATATTTTTCATCTGAATCGGTGAAAGCTCATCATCACAGATGATTCCGGTTGCCTCTTTTTCCCAGATCATGTCGCGGATCTCTTCTAATTTTCCGCTTCCCACATAAGTGCCCGGATTCATATGTTCCAAATTCTGGATCACGGTTCCGACTACCTCAGCTCCTGCAGTTGCCGCAAGCTCTGCCAGTTCTTCCAAGGAAGCAACGGTATCGTCTCCATCCCGTTCACTGATGGCCACCAGAATGACACGCTCCACCGGCGCTTCATTTTCATATATTGTTCCCACTTACTGTCCGTTTCCTTCCATTTCATATGGGAGATCATATCTCACCATTGATATAAGTCTGATTTCTCCACCAATAAAATCGGGAGTTATTGTGCATCTGATGCAGCGGAAGAATCAGAAGATGATGTATCTGCCGATGTGCCGTCATCTACCGTTCCTTCAATCGCATCACCTGTACTATTTTCTACACGTGTCTGTAAAAACTCATATTCTTTCTGCATTGCAGTATCCTTCGGATAGTCTGCCACATAACTTTTGGCTTCTTTTAACGCACTGGCAAAATCACCTGCATTTTCATAAAAAGCCACCAGATTTTTCCGAAGTCCCTGTTGATCAGACTTATCAGCCACATCAATTGCTTTCTCATAATAAGCAGCAGCATCCTCCGTGTCCCCGGACTCTGCCGCAATATCTGCCAGATGTGTCAGTGCATCTGCGTCATCCGGATGCTTCTCCATATATGCCTCAAACGCTTTCTTCGCCTCGTCTGTGTTTCCTTCTTCAAAATACAGCTCACCAAGCTTCAAAGACGCACTGTCTGTGCCTTTTTCTACTGCCTGCTGATATGCTTTGACTGCATTTTCCGTATCTCCTTTTATGGTATACAGATAACCGACATTTTCGTAATCCGTACCGCTGGATGGTTGCAGCGCAAGTCCCTGTTCCAGATACTTCTCCGCTTCGTCATCCTCACCTGCATTCTTCAGGTTTTCACAGATATGTCCATACAGACCCAGATCAGAAGCGTTCAGCTCCACTGCTTTCTCATAATCCTTCAGGCACTTGTCCTTATCGCCCTCGGATAAATAAACGCTGCCTCTCAGATAATAAACTTCCCAGTTCTTTTCATCATAATCAATCAATGCACTGTAACTTTCCAGTGCCGCCTTTGCATCACCTGATTTGTACTGCGCCAGAGCTTTGTAATAGCAGACATCCAGTTCATTTGCCGTAATCCTGCCCAGAGACTGATCCAGTGCTTTCTGAAAACTGTCTACTGCACCGTCATAATCTTCCTGCTGTAATTGTTTGATTCCAAGTTCTTTATATTCCAGCGCTTTCTTCTCTGATTTGCTGGTACAGCCTCCAAGCAGCATGGAAGCTGCCAGCAGACCGGTCAGGAATACGGTTACAACTCTTTTCTTCATATATTATACGTCCTTTTTTTGCTCATTTCCTTACAGATCAATATTGGAAGAATTCAGATATTTCTTCTGCTCCGGTGTCAGAGTATCGATGGACTTGCCAAGGAAACGAAGTTTTCTGTTGGCAACTTCCAGATCTACATCACGCGGAACGTTGATCAGTTTTTCATTCAGGTTCTTGGCATTCTCAACCAGATATTTTGCACTCAGTGCCTGGATTGCAAAACTCATATCCATGATTTCTGCCGGGTGTCCGTCACCTGCTGCCAGGTTTACCAGACGGCCTTCTGCCAGAACATAGATCCATTTATCTTCTGTGATCTGATATCCCACGATATTTTTGCGCTGATCAATGGTATCCAGTGCGATCTCACGCAGACGTTTCATATCAATCTCCACGTCAAAGTGTCCTGCATTACATAAAATGGCACCATTTTTCATCACTTTGAAATCCTGCTCACGGATGACACCAGCACAGCCGGTTACTGTGATGAAGAAATCACCGATCTTTGCTGCTTCGTTCATCGGCATGACGTCAAATCCGTCCATAACTGCCTCGATGGCTTTGATCGGATCTACCTCAGTAACGATAACTTTTGCACCAAGTCCTTTTGCACGCATTGCCACACCTTTTCCACACCAGCCGTAACCTGCAACAACGACATATTTTCCGGCCACGATCAGGTTCGTAGTACGGTTGATGCCGTCAAATACGGACTGACCGGTTCCGTAACGGTTGTCAAACAGATGCTTACAGTCTGCATTGTTTACCAGAACCATCGGGAATTTCAACTCGTTATTTTTTGCCATGGCGATCAGACGGATGATACCCGTTGTGGTCTCCTCGCATCCACCGATGACATACTGCAGTTTGTCCTGCATTTTTGTATGAAGCATGTGAACCAGATCACCACCGTCATCAATGATGATGTTACAGTTGTTCTCCAGAACACTTGTGATATGCTGATCATATTCTTCCGGTGTGCAGTTATACCATGCAAATACGTTTAATCCGTCCGCTACCAGTGCTGCTGCCACATCATCCTGTGTGGAGAGCGGGTTACTTCCGGTAATATACATCTCGGCACCACCTGCTGCCAGGACTTTACAAAGGTATGCAGTCTTTGCTTCCAGATGAATGGAAAGGGCAATACGAATACCCTCAAATGGTTTTTCCTTGGAAAAATCATCCTCCAGACTGCGAAGAAGTGGACAGTTTTTGCGTACCCAGTCGATTTTATGTGCTCCGGACGGAGCAAGGTTGATATCTTTAATTGAACTCATTGATGTCCTCCTGTATTCTTTCTTATTTACTTTTAAACATTATTCTTTAGTATAACATGGAGTGAAATGTGACGCAACAGAGGTTTGCACAAAACAATACCGTCACAGCGATCTGACATATCGTTCTGACGGCATTTTATTTAAGATATTTTTTCTGTTCTTCCTCTCGCTGCTGCCGCTCCTTCTCTGCAATGATCGCCTCATTCAGAGACAGCATTTTTGCATCCAGTTTGGATGTGATCGCAGCACATTCCCGCAACTCCTCACTGATATACTGCGGTGCATTTCCCTCAAATTTGTAATAAATCTTATGCTCCAGACTTGCCCAGAAATCCATGGCGATCGTCCGGATCTGGATTTCTACCTTTGTCGGGCAGATGCCTTTGGTCGTCTGAATCGGAACGGTAATCAGCATATGATAACTGCGGTAACCGCTCTCTTTCGGATGTTTCATGTAATCCTTGATATAAAGGATCGTAAACTCTTTCTGCTTTCCGATCATGTCTGCCAGACGATAAATATCAGATGTAAAAGAGCATACAATACGCACACCTGCAATATCGTTGATATGCTCTACCATATTTTCCATGGTATTCTCAAACCCGTGTCTTCGCAGTTTTTTTGCGATGCTGTCCGGTGTCTTGATTCTTGATTTGATGTATTCGATCGGATTGTACTGATGGATAAACTGAAACTCATCGTTCATAATGTCCAGTTTCGTGCGTACTTCCTTGATCGCTGCATTATATAAAAACATAAGGTTCTGCCAGTCGTAGACGATTTCCCCTCGTTCTGTTACTTCCTCTGCCATAGTTCTCGTCCCACCTCCTGTGAATCATACTTCTCTCTATCCGCCTGACTTTTTTGCAGACTATCATGAACCAAATTCGTTCATAACCAGCATGCGCTGTTTATTGATCATACAAATATATTGACTCTCTTGCACTTATTATAGCATAAATTTGCACAGATTTTGTCCTTTTCCGCGTTTCTTTATACTTTATTAAGAACTTTGTGCCATTTTTGTAGTTAATCATATCACACGTAGCCAAGCACAAAAAACTTTTTGTTTTTAGTCAAAGGATATTCGCAATCCGCCTTCGCTACTTGCTCATAACCAAATAGCTGCTTCGCAGCTTATCAGAAGGGGCTTGCACCCCTCCTGATACAAGCAAGTCCCTACCCCTGCTTATTGCTTTTCGCAATTGAAGCAGGGGACTTCCTTGATTTGGTTAAAAACCCTGTTCCCGCAATTGTTCCTCAATGCAATCCAGAATTTCTTCTGATTCCGCCTCCACCGTATGGAAATGAATGCCTCCGGTAAGCACATTCAACGGCTTGTCAGAGATTTCTCCCATCTTTTTGACAAACTCGTTCACATCCCGACGATTTTTCAGGATCAGATCTGCGGAAAGCTGTCCATAGACCTCATGTTCCACCACGACATTGCAGACGCAGCCCCCGTTATCCACGATCAGATACAGTTCTTCCTGCATCCGTTCTTCCCCGTGATTGGACGCAAGAATCCTTCTGCAGCGTTCTTCCTCCTGCTCCGGGTGAAATAGCACATACCCCTTATTGGTACTTAAAATATTCCGGTCCGTTGCCCGCAGCAATGCAATATCCTGTACGATTACCTGACGACTGACACCGAAATGTTTCGCCAGTTCCGTGCCCGATAACGGTTTTGTCTCATGTTGGAGCATTTTCATTAATTCTTTTCTGCGCGTTGTGCCATCTGTCATTTTTAATCCTCCTCAATCACCTGGATCTCCAGAAAATCAAAATCAATCTGATCTATAAAATTATCCTGATAAAATCTTGTTTTTGCATGACGTCTGAATTCCTCGATCGTACTGTCAAGCCAGATCGGTTTGCTTAAATCAAATTCGTAACACACTTCATCCAGTGCATGAAATACTTTATGTGTGCGGGTTTCCGCGCTGTCATCACAGATCGTTGTGTCCCGCAGCATACGGTTACTTTTAAATTCTTTTGCCCATAATCGAAACATGTTATACTCTCCTCTGTCTGTTTGCTTCATACATCAGAATTCCCGCTGCCATCGCCGCATTCAGGGATTCTAACTGACCGCCCATCGGAATGCGGATATAAGAATCAGCAAGTGCTGCCGTCTCTTTGGTCAGTCCGTTTCCTTCATTTCCGATCAGAAAAGCCGTTCCTTTTGTATAATCCGGAGTATCATAGCAGACACTTCCTTCCAGATGTGCCGCATATACGCTGACCTGTGCGTTCTGAAGCTGTCGGATCGTCTCATGCAGATCCTCTGTGATAAAAAACGGCACCCGGAAAATACTCCCCATGGTTGAACGGATTGTTTTCGGATTGTAAATATCCACGGTGGAACGGTCCATGATCACACCGGCGATTCCTGCACCTTCACCGGTCCGGAACATTGTTCCCAGATTTCCCGGATCCTGCACATTCTCCAGGATCAGCCAAAGTCCATTTTTCTGCTGGAGCATGTCTTCCAGACGATTCTCTCTCATTTTTACCAGACATAACACACCTTGAGGTGTCTTCGTATCAGAAACACTTGCAAACACAGAATCAGACAGCATTTCCCAGTCTTTGCCCGCCAATAAAGTCTCATGCTCTTTTACAAAAGATTCGGATGCATAGATTTTTTCAATCCGATCTTCTGGTGTCTCACGAAACATCCGGATACCTTCCACAATATATACCTGCTGCTGTCTGCGCGCCCGGGCATTTTTTATCAATTTGCTCAGTGCCTTGACCTGTGCATTTGATGTACTTGTAATCATATATTTTCCCTTTTCTACTTCATTTCAATTTTCGAAAGCAGACCCTTTGAAATTCATTCGCTTTGCTACTTTCTCCGCTTTTTCCATTATATATAGAAACGCACAAAAAAGCAATTTACATCCGCTGATGTAAACTGCTTTTTCTTATTATCCATTTGCAATTTCACTATATCTTCAGGCAATTCTTCATGCTAACATAATCATTACCTAAATATATGTGCTGAATGAACTTAGATAGAAAGGTTCTTTCCTACATTAAACTGATAATCAGAGATCTGCTTCTCCATAGCCAGTGCCTCATCCACATCAAAATCTGTGAATTTACCGTCTTTGTAAGCAACGACACGGTTACTCTTGCCTTCGCAGAGAAGATCCACGGCATAAGCACCCATGGTAGATGCATATACACGGTCTTTACATGTCGGGCTTCCACCACGCTGCATGTGACCAAGGATGGTTGCTCTGGTCTCCATTCCGGTAGCTGCTTCAATACGTCTTGCTAAAGAAGTGGAATGTCCGATTCCCTCTGCATTGATGATGATATAATGTCTCTTACCACGTTTACGGTTTGCAATGATATTGTTGACGATCTTCTGCTCATCAAAATCATATTTCTCCGGGATCAGCACCTGCTCAGCGCCGTTTGCCAGTCCACACCAGAGTGCGATATATCCGGCATCACGTCCCATTACCTCAATGATACTGCATCGCTCATGGGATGATGCGGTATCACGGATTTTGTCGATGGCTTCCATTGCAGTGTTTACTGCGGTATCAAAACCAATGGTGTAATCAGTGCAGGAAATATCAAGATCGATAGTTCCCGGAATACCGATGGTATTGATTCCCTGTGCTGCCAGCTTCTGTGCTCCACGGAAAGATCCGTCACCACCAATTACGATGATTCCTTCGATTCCATGTTTTCTACACATTTCTGCGCCAAGTTTCTGTCCTTCTTCGGTACGGAACTCCGGACATCTTGCTGTCTGAAGAATCGTACCACCACGCTGAATGATATCTGATACATCTTTTGCTTCCATATCGACAATGTCCTCTGCAAGCAAACCTGTATAACCACGTCTTATACCCTTAACTTTTTTCCCCTTTGAGATTGCCTGACGTACTACCGCACGGATAGCCGCATTCATGCCAGGTGCATCTCCACCACTTGTTAACACACCAATTGTCTGTATTTCCTTAGCCATGACAAAACCTCCTATACCTGTATCATTTCATTTTTTCCTCATGTTGCTATTATTCTAAACTTTTTTTTACATTTTTTCAATGGACTTTTCCAAAACTTTGATATTTTTTTCACCAACTTTTTTGTTTAGTTCATTTATAAGCTCATTGTTGGCAAATACGCTCATATTTTTCCCCAGTCGTTTCATTGCCCGCTCTTTTGCAAGGTAAATAACGACCTGATCTTGTCCATCTGAGCCAGATAACAGTGCTAAAATTTCGTTTTCTTGCTTTTCAAAAGTCTCTTTATCCGGAAACTGAATCCACAATTCCCGTCTCGCATCATCAAAAGAATAAATTTTGTCACAGATCAGTTTGCCATTGCGATCTTCTTCCACAGAAGCATGTCCCAGAATAAACACCTTGGAATCCTCCTGCATCAGTGCATGATAACGCTCATACTGTCTCGGAAAAACAATTACTTCCACACTTCCGTACAGATCCTCCACCGTCAGAAAAGCCATTGCCTTATTCTGCTTCGTATATTTGATGTTCTTTGCCGTGATCATGCCTCCGATCATGGCATTTTCCCCTTCATTGATTCCACGGGCAACACCAAGTTCTTCGTCCAGGGTAAAATCTCCGGTGGTCTTCGTAATATTTTTCCGCCATTTCGCCTCGTATTCCTGTAACGGATGTCCACTGACATAGATACCAAGCACTTCTTTTTCCATGGCAAGCAGTTCTTCCTTCGTAAACTCTCCACAATTTGGCAGACGGATCTCAAACTGTTTCTTCTCCTCCGGTGCAACCATATCAAACAGGGACATTTGTCCTGCCATGGTCGTCTTCCGGTCGTTTGCGATCTGATCTATGATGCTGCCATATACCTGCATAAACTGTTTTCGCGTACCGCCAAGTCCGTCAAAGGCACCACCCTTGATGAAATTTTCCACAGCACGGCGGTTTAACTCCCTGCCAGTCATTCGTTCAATGAAATCTTTCAGAGATTTAAACTTGCCGTTTTCCTCACGCTCCTGCACCAATCCGTCAATAACAGAACGACCAATGCTCTTGATGGCAGACAATCCGTAACGGATATCTTTTCCGGATACGGAAAATCCTGCATACCCGTCGTTGACATTTGGCGGCAATACTGCAATTCCCATGTGACGGCACACCTGAATATATTCTGCCACTTTTGTGGAGTTATCAATCACGGACGTCATCAAAGCTGCCATAAATTCTACCGGATAATAATATTTCAGATACGCAGTCTGATAGGAAACGACCGCGTACGCTGCCGCATGAGATTTATTGAAGGCATATTTTGCAAAATCCGTCATTTCGTCAAAAATTTTATTTGCTGTTTGCTCGGAAATTCCGTTGGAAATACACCCCGGAACGCCCTCTTCCTCATTTCCGTATACAAAGTTCTGACGCTCTCTCGCCATGACATCTGCTTTTTTCTTTGACATGGCACGGCGCACCAGATCACTTCGTCCAAGGGTATAACCTGCCAGATCACGCACGATCTGCATAACCTGCTCCTGATATACGATACAGCCATAGGTCGGCGCAAGGATCGGCTCTAACTGTGGGCAGTCATACATAATGGAATCCGGGTTATTTTTGCCACGGATGTAAGCCGGAATAAAGTCCATCGGACCCGGACGATAAAGGGAAATTCCCGCGATAATATCCTCCAGGCTCTTTGGTTTTAACTCCTTCATGAAGTTTTTCATTCCCGCACTCTCCAGCTGGAACACGCCTTCCGTGTGACCGGTTCCAATGGAAGTCAGCACGTCCGGATCGTTGTAGTCAATGTGATCCATATCCAGCGTTTTGCCGGTGGAGCGCGCCACATTTTTCACCGCATCCTGAATGACGGTCAGTGTTCGAAGTCCCAAGAAATCCATTTTTAACAGACCAAGTTCTTCCAGTGTCGTCATGGTAAACTGCGTCGTCACAGAGCCATCAGAGCCTCTGGATAACGGCACGTATTCATCCACGGATTTCTGACTGATCACGACACCGGCAGCATGCATAGAAGTATGCCGCGGCAGTCCTTCCAGACGTAGTGACATGTCGATCAGCTTTGTCACCTGTGGATCAGACTCATATAATCCCCGTAATTCCGGGTTCATTTTCAACGCCTTGCTGATGGTGATTCCAAGCTCATTCGGAATCATTTTTGCAATGCTGTCGCACATGGCATAAGGCAGATCCATAACACGTCCGACATCGCGGATGACACCTTTTGCCGCCATAGTACCAAAGGTTACGATCTGTACCACACGGTCTTTGCCGTATTTTCGGACAACGTAATCAATGACTTCCTGACGACGCTCGTAACAGAAATCCACGTCAATATCAGGCATGGATACTCGTTCCGGATTCAGGAATCGCTCAAACAGCAGACTGTAGCGGATCGGGTCCAGTTTTGTAATACCAAGGGTATAGGAAACCAGACTTCCTGCGGCACTTCCACGTCCCGGACCAACCATAATGTCATTTTCTCTGGCAAAATGAATGAAATCCCAGACGATCAGAAAGTAATCCACGTATCCCATTTTCTGAATGACAGAAAGCTCATATTCCAGACGCGGTTTTAACTCCCGCACCCGTTCCGGGGAATAACGTTCATCCAGACCTTCGTAACACAATTTATTTAAGTATTCCCAGGAAGTGTAGCCATCCGGCACATCAAATTTTGGCAATTTCGTTACGCCAAATTCAATCTCCACATGGCAGCGGTCTGCGATTTTCTGTGTATTCTCAATCGCTTCCAGCGCATATGGAAAAAGTGCCTTCATTTCTTCCTCAGATTTTACATAATACTGACCGCCCTCGTAGCGCATACGGTTTTCATCGCTCAGTTTTTTGCCCGTCTGCAGGCACAAAAGAACATCGTGCGCCTCCGCATCTTTTTCATAGGTATAATGAACATCGTTTGTTGCCACCAGATCAATGCCAAGTTCCTGATGCATGCGAAGAAGCTGCTGATTTACCTGCGCCTGTTCCGCGATTCCATGATCCTGTAATTCCAGAAAAAAGTTGCCTTTTCCAAAACATCTTTCATATTTTAAAGCGGTCTCTTTGGCTTCCTCGTACATACCGCGTGTCAGATAACGCTGTACTTCTCCTGCAAGGCAGGCAGATAATGCAATGATACCCTCGTGATACTGCTCCAGTACTTCCATATCCACACGGGGACGATAATAATATCCATCCACAAATCCTTTGGATACAATTTTCATCAAATTGGAATATCCCTGATTGTTCTCTGCCAGAAGAACCAGATGATAATACCGATCCTCTCCTTTTGTCTGCTCCCGGTCAAAACGTGATCCCGGTGCCACATACACCTCGCAACCAAGGATCGGATTGATGCCTTCCTTTTTTGCCGCACGATAAAAATCGATCACACCGTACATGACACCATGATCGGTAATCGCTCCAGCTGTCATGCCAAGCTCCTTGATCCGGCTCACATACTCTGTGATCTTGTTCGAACCGTCCAGCAGACTGTACTCTGTATGGACATGTAAATGTGCAAATGCCATAGTAACCTTCTTTCCGTCAAAATAATTCTCTCTAAAGGCAGTGTGATTCTGCCAACTGTACTTTATTCTAACATATTCCGTTTCGACAGAAAAGGGGGATTTTCTTTTACGATTTTTTTAAGATTTGTGTCATATGCTAGACAAACCAACATGGTTTCTATAAGATAGTCATAGATGAAAATGGGCGTTTTTCCGCCCGTTGTTTATGAAAGGGGATTTTTTTATGAAAAAAATGGCATGTTTCTGGAAAAGTCTGCTGCCTATGATATTTCTTTTTATCCTTCAGGTAGTTGCAACGATTCCGGTAATGATAATTTTTGCACTAAAGGATAGTTCCGCTGCCGGCGGCGATATTGCTGCCATCCTCGGTTCTTTATCTGATATAACTTCTAATCAGCAGTATTTGCAGACGGTAAATATCGTATACGGTATTCTGGCATTACTTGTTTTTGGTATCTGGTATCAGAGAGTATTTGTAAGACCGTTTCGGAACCGCCCGAAAAAGCAGCCAACCGGCTACAGTTTTCATACGATCGTATCCATGATTTTTCTTGGCATCGGTCTGCAATACGTGACAACACTTCTGACAGATCTGATCGGCAGACTCCGCCCGGAATGGATTACAAAATACAATGCCACCATGGAAACGCAGGGATATTCAGACCTGTCTGTAATGCTAATCGTTTATTCCCTTATTCTGGCTCCGATCATTGAAGAGCTGATCTTCCGTGGATTGATTTTCCGTTATGCAAGACACGCAATGCCATTCTGGTTTGCAAATATCTGGCAGGCACTGCTTTTTGGATTTGTACATCTGAATCTGATACAGGGCATTTATGCATTTGCCATGGGACTGTTCCTTGGCTGGGTGTGCCGCCGGGGACATGGAATCCGGTACTCTATTCCGGTGCATATTGTGTTTAATATTATTGGATGCTTCTTCTCGGGACTGATTTCTATCTCGCTGATGTTTAGTTATGTTGGATTTGCAGTCTTTGGTGTGGTGCTTACGATCTTTGCACTTTGGCTGTTCTATACGGATTTTCAAACTGCAGAATAAATTGAAAGTATCCGCTCCACCGCGTCTTCGCGGTCTGTATGAACCACATAATCACACAATGCCGCATTTTTAAGTTCATTTTCCAACGAAACCAGACGTAGCATTTTTTCATGGTTATCCATATCCTTTTCCAGAATACTCTCGATCATCTGCTCTCGTTTGCATTTACAGAAAATGATCACCGTCGGATAATGCCGTTTCATGGCAATAGCACCGCTTAAGTCCATTGGCATAACCACGTATTTATCGCCATTCATCAATGATGTGATATCCTTCCATTTCGTGCCGTAGGCATAGCCTGCATAACGGGTAGTTTCAACAAATTCTGCACTATCGCGGATAAATTCTTCTTCCGTGATGGTCGTATGGATGCTGTCCGATACCTTTTTTGTGGTATAAGCTTTCGGCACAGTAAAACGACCCGTTTCGCATAATCGCCGGGTAATCTCATTTTTATTGGAACCACTTGGACCAACCAAAGCTACCACACAAGGTGCCTTCGGTTCTACCCGGTCTTCGATCATGGATGATTTGATCTGATCCAGTAACTGGAAAAATTCATCATAATTGTGAACCGCCAATAGTCCCGTCAGTTCCCGGTTCCATGGTCGCCGCATCAGCACTGGAAACCGCGCACTGCTTTTTAGGATATTTCGTGGTCCGTCATCCAGCGTAATATCCACCTGAACGACCGATTTCTGAAATCCCATAATGATATTTTCATCCGGGAAATCCGGAAATGCTGTTTTAATCTGCTCCACCCGTTTTGACATAAACTGTGGATACACTGCCGTTACGATATACACAATTCCTTTTGTCTGTAATTTCCGGATAAAGGCTTTTGCCTCATCGGATACCCGCTGCATATCATACAGCCGCGGATCGTTATAGTATTTTTTGATTACCGATGCCCGCCCGGTATTTTCCCAGGAATTGATATCTTCCAGTGTCAACGGCGGGTCAAACTGATATTCCTGATTCGCCAGTTCTATGGCACAGTCGTTTAAGGGAGAAATTACATCATCCCAATCGATTCCAAATGTAAGCATACAACCTCCAAAATAGAAATGTGCAATTGCACAGTCTCATAAGCAATCGTACAATCGCACATTTTCACACAACACATTATTGTATTTCCTAATTCAAGAATGCTCCGGCATTCTTGTTGCGAGGTGCGCGTCATGCAATTGCATGACATACTTCAACTGCGCACCTCTGTAATCCTGCCGGAGGCTATATCAGATGGGGAATTGGCTCCCATCTGATATAAAATATTCTTTTAACAAGAGTATTCATTGGCTATGATATTATTGATATTTTTTATTATTTTATCTCTGCTGCATCGTGGCGCTGATTATAGAAGAACATCCAAACCGCCATTCCAATGATGATCACATATCCCAGCACACTGAACCGATCCGGAATCTGATGGAATAACAAGAATCCAATGATCGCAGAAAATATGATCTGAGAATAATCGTAAACGGAGATTTCTCTCGCCGGTGCATGATGATAAGCTGCTGTAATGGCGAACTGTCCGCCTGCCGCAGCCACTCCGGCTCCCAGAAGAACAATTCCCTGCCACATAGTCATTGTATGATAATTTAACAATAAGTACGGCAGCGTCACTAAGCAGGAAAATCCTGAGAAAAACAGTACCACGGATACGCCTTTCTGTCCCCGCTGTCCAAGGACTCGCACCATCGTGTACGCAATTCCAGCACACAAACCGCCGCAAAGGCCAATCAGTGACGGCATCAGATTCATATTTAAAAATGTCGGTTTAATAATAAACAGACTTCCGATAAAAGCGCCGCAAACCGCAGTCACCTGAATCGGTGTCAGTTTTTCTTTTAAGATCAGGAATGAGAATAAAATAACGAAAAACGGTGACATTTTATTCAGCATGGATGCATCGGAAAGCACCAGATGATCCACTGCGTAGAAATTACACAAAATTCCTAACGTTCCAAAGATTGCTCTCAGAAGCATAAACTTCCAGTTTCCTTTTTCCACCTGAAATGTTTCCTTATGACGCACCATCATCGCCAGCGCAATGATAAACGCCACCAGATTTCGGAAGAAACTCTTCTGCACCGCAGGCAGATCCCCCGCCATTCGTACAAACACATTCATAAACGCGAAGCAAAGTGCCGACAATACGATAAACATGATTCCCTTATACTTTACTTTCTGTTTCATAACTTACACCTGCTTTCTACACCTATTACCTATACTAATTCTCATTCTGTGCATTGATTTTTTCTGCAAGTTCTTCCAGATATTCCCAACGCTCCATTTTATGTTCCAGATCTGCTTCGGTCTGTTCCCGCTCCGCTGCCAGCTCTGACAGACGTTTGGAATTGGTAGCATTGGCTGCCATCTCATTGTCCAGCGATTCCAGCTTTTCTTCCAGATTCAAAATATCCTGCTCAATGGTCTCATACTCCATTTTTTCCTTATAGGAAAATTTCAGCTTACGCTCCCTGTTTGCACGGTAGTTGTCATAAGCTGCACGGCCGCCGGTCTCCGCCGCTCCATCAGCAGACACATCTGCATTTGCTTTCAAACCTGTATTAGACGATCCGACGATTCCGTCCTGCACGGACAGATTGCACTGTGCTGCTTCTCCTGCTTTCAGGGCATAATCAGTGTAACCACCCTCGTACTGTTTTAACACGCCACCATCTTCAAAGGCAAAAATACGATTGACAGTACGATCCAGAAAATAACGGTCATGGGACACGATGATCACAATGCCCTGATAGTGCTCCAGATAATCTTCCAAAATCGTCAATGTGGAAATATCCAGATCGTTGGTCGGCTCATCCAGGATCAACACGTTTGGTGACTCCATCAATACCCGAAGCAGATTCAGACGTCTGCGCTCACCACCGGAAAGTTTTCCAATCAAGCTGTACTGTGCCTGTGGCGGGAATAAAAACCGCTCCAGCATGGCAGAAGCACTGATCAGACCATCTTCTGTCCGGACAAATTCTGCGGTCTCACGAATGTAATCAATGACGCGCATGTTCGGATCCATATAGGCAATTCCGGCCTCTTTGCTGCTCTCGATCTCCTGTGAATAATATCCGATCTTAATGGTCTGCCCCACTTTAATGGTTCCGCTGTCCGGTTCTTCTCTGCCTGCCAGCATTTTCATTAACGTGGTCTTGCCGCATCCATTGGTTCCCACAAATCCCACACGGTCATTTTTCAAAAATATGTATGAAAAATCACGGATAAAAGTACGGTTTCCGTAAGACTTGCTGATGCCATCAATTTCAATAGTCGTATTTCCCATACGGGTTGTGATGGAACTCATGGATACCTGTCCGTCACTCTGCGGTCCATGCTGGTTTTTCATCTCCTCATAACGCTCCAGACGGGCTTTCTGCTTGGTGGAACGGGCTCTTGCGCCACGTTTTACCCACTCTAATTCTACCCGTAGGATCGACTGGCGTTTCCGTTCAGTTGCCTCTTCCATCTCCTCTCTCTGGGCTTTCAGCTCCAGAAATCCGGAATAATTCGTATCGTAACTGTAGATTTTTCCTTTGTCGATCTCCACGATCCGGTTGGACACGCTGTCTAAAAAATAACGGTCATGAGTTACCATGATCAGGCTGCCGCGCCAGCGTTTCAGATAATCCTCCAGCCAAGCTGCCATGGCGTGATCCAAATGGTTCGTCGGCTCATCCAGCACCAGAATATCGCAAGGCTGCATCAAAATCTCCGCCAGCGCCAGACGTTTTCGCTGACCACCGGAAAGCTCCGATATTTTCTGATCCAATCGGACAATACCAAGGGTCTGAAGCATGCTTTTCGCTTCTCCTTCCATGTCCCACTGTGTGCTCTCAGACATTTTTTTCTCCACATGCTCCCAGACGGTGCAGATGTCATCAAATTCCGGCGTCTGTGGCAAAAAACGGATCACCACATGGTTTGCTTTCGTACAGCTTCCCTCATCCGGTTCCTCCAGTCCCGCAGCAATTTTTAAAAGTGTGGACTTTCCGGTTCCGTTGATGCCAATGATTCCGACTTTTTCCCCTTCCTGCAGGAAAAAAGACGCTTTGTCAAGCAGCACACGTTCTGTATACGCTTTTGTAATATTTTCCAATGATAATAAATTCATAATCAATATATTCCATTTCTATGTTTCTTGTCAGTTCTATTTTAACTGATTTTCGCCAAAAATACAAACCCCTCAGCGCAATGCTTTTCCTTCTATCGCCTATTTCAAATCGAATGTTACAGTTCACACGCGCCATTCACAAAATCGCACCTGTTTCCTTGCATATTTAAACTTGAAATGATATACTTGAAACATTAAAGAAATCATTAATTTTTGTATGTTTTTTAACAATGCTGCAAAGAGGAGATTTATCATTATGGAGCATAATATTTTTATGGAAAATCAGAAACCGATTTCTTTCGAACAATATCTGCAATACGACGAAAACAGCCGCAGTAACTTAGGAGAAACACTTCCGGTTCTGGTCTACCGTATGTTGGAATATTCCATCAAAGAAGAACTGATTGCTCAGTTTGGCAAAGAAAAACAGATCGACATTTTCCGGGAAGCCGGTCAGCGCAGCGGCGAATACTTTGCGCGTCATATGTTGAATCTTGATCAGCCGCTGAATGCATTTATCAGTGAACTTCAGGCAAAAATGCAGGATTTAAAAATCGGTGTACTGCGAATTGAAAATATAGATGAACAGAGTGGACGAATCATTTTGACCGTTTCCGAAGATGCCGACTGCTCCGGTCTCCCGGTTCTCGGTGAAACCGTTTGTAATTATGAGGAAGGTTTTATCTCCGGCATTCTGTCCGTATATACCGGAAAATCATACTCTGCCATTGAAATAGACTGTTGGGCAACCGGAGATCGTGTATGCCGATTCCGTGCAGATGTGATTGAATCAGAAGGATAAGGATTTTTATGAGTGAAGACAAAAACTGTGACTTACTTTTTGAATATTTACGCAGTATTCTGTATGATTCCCAGATTCAAACGCTGGATGTGGTCAAACTGGATGAACCATACCAGAAACTTGGGTTAGGACTGCAATTTCTGGAACGTGCGGTACGTGAGATGAAGACTTATTCCGAAGCTCTTTCCCGTGGAAATTTATCAGTAAAAACCCCGCCAAGAGATAATTTTTTATGTGAAAATCTGAAAAATATTCACGCAAACTTAAATCATCTGACCTGGCAGGCAAAACAGGTAGCAAAAGGTGACTACTCTCAAAGCGTTTCTTATCTTGGGGAATTTTCGGAAGCTTTCAACACCATGACACGGCAGCTTCAGGAACGGGAAGAATCCTTTAGAGAAAGACTGCTGACGGAAGCTTATCTGGATCCTCTGACCGGCATTGGAAACCGCTACTTCCTTACGGAGCAAATGACAGAATTACTCAAAAACAACAAACCACTGATCTTCTGCTACTGTGATCTGGATCATTTAAAATACATCAACGACCATTTCGGACATGTAGAAGGCGATAGATACATCTGCCATTTTGTAAAGACCGTAAAGAATTTCATACGAAAAGAAGATATTTTCGCCCGTGTCGGCGGAGATGAATTCTGTCTGGTTATGGAAGGCTGGACCGCTGCTCAGGCAAAAGAACGCTTCACCTATATGCAGACCACATTTGAACATGTAGAGACCAAGCCATATCCGAAAGGATTCAGCTTTGGTGTCATAGAAATCCCGACAGATCACAAGGATTTGTGCGTCAACGACATTATCGAACAAGCTGACCACAGCATGTATCAACAGAAAGCACAGCATAGACACATTTACACCAAGCAGTTATCAGATGAGTAGAAAAAGACTCTGTGTAAATTGAGGAAATCGAGTTATTTTTTCTTAGCGAGCGATTGGTTAGCCGATAAGACAAAATAACTCGATTTCCGTTTATTCAAGTCGAACGCACGTGAGACTTGGTGTGTGATTCTGGTCAGCGCAAGCTGACATCTTCTTTTCAGAATCACTGCACTCTACACTCCGTTCCGGTCGGCGCAAAACCATTGTCTCCCAGACAATGTGCGCCCTCGCGGAGCATTTATCTCAGTCGGAGATTGAACTCCCACTGAGAAATACTTGTTACTACTCACCACTTGCAGAAGTGGGAGTCTCAACTCAGACTGAGATAAAACTCCCGTTTAGCAATGAAAAAACCGGTGCCCCATAACGGAAACACCGGTTTTTGTGATTCTTAGGAGAATCGTTAAAAATGTGTATAAAAATGGATTAGGATTAACATTTTTAAAGTTATTTTAAAAGAAAAAGAATGAAGTAATTGTTTATTTTTATGCTTCTTTGATTTTTTTGATTTCCTCGATCAACAGCGGCAGAACTTTCATGGCATCGCCAACAATACCCACATCTGCCACATCAAAAATCGGAGCATCTTCGTCTTTATTAATAGCGATGATATAGCCAGATCCAATCATACCGGATACATGCTGTGTAGCTCCGGATACACCGCAAGCAATATAAAGCTTCGGTGCAACGATCTTGCCGGACTGTCCAACCTGATGGGAACGACCAACCCACTCTTCTTCAATCGCCGGTCTGGTGGCACCTACGACACCACCGCAGACATCTGCCAATTCCTGAACCAGCGCAAAGTTTTCCTTGCTGCCCATACCACGACCGCCGGTTACGATAACATCTGCATCTTCCAGATTGACTGCCTCACTGATCTCTTTTACCACATTGGCAATCTTTGTAAATACAGACTCCTCCGGAATTTCTACTGTTTCTTCTATAATTTTGCCGGCTTTTCCCGCCTCAATTGATTTGGAAAAAGAACCGCCGCGAACGGTGGCTACTGCCGGCTGGGTATGCAATACAACATCATTTAAAATATTTCCGCCATAAACCGGGCAGGTAAATAAATACTGATCGCCATCTGCCAAAATATTCATGACATCAACAGCGCATCCTGCCTCAAATTTCTGTGCAAGCAGCGGAGTGACATCTTTGCCCTCCTGTGTAGCTGCTGCCAGCACCAGTGACGGTGTATATTTTTCAACCAGTTTTGCAAGCATTGCTGCCCGCACTTCCGGTCTGCTTTCTGCTGTTTTTACGATTACTGCCTGATCTGCACCAGCCTCAACGGCTGTCTTTGCAGCTTCTTCCGGCGCTTCTGCAAGAATAGCTGCGATCACTTCTTCACCTTTTGCAGCTGCAAGCTCTTTTGCCTTTGCCAGAATCTCAAGGGCTGGTCCTACTGGAGCGCCCTGGGCAGTCTCAACATATACTAAAATATTTTTTCCATCTGTCAGACTCATTTCCACGACCTCCTACAATACCTTGGCATCCGCGATCAGCTTCATTGCATTAGCAACAGCTTCTTCCGGGGATTCCGCCTTGATTTTTACACCGGCCTGACGTTTTGCAGGCGCATATACTTTTACAACTTCCATAGAACTTGCCGGAACATCTCCGGTCACAAGTTCACCGATCGGTTTCTTTCTGGCTGCCATCTTGCTCTTGATGGTCGGATAACGCGGATCGTAATTTGGCTTCTGAATGGTCACAACACAAGGAAGTGAAGCTTCAATCTCATTGTATCCGGTCTCTGTTTCCTGTTTGATGGTTGCTTTTCCATCTGCTGCTTCTACGGCTACCACATTGGCAACTGCCGGAACATTTAACTCCGCTGCCAGCAACAAGCCAGTCTGACTTGCTGCATAGTCAGTAGATTCTTTCCCGCAAAATACAAGATCAAATGTCTTTCCTTCGGTTGCTTCAATGTCTGATTTTGCTTTTGCAAGAAGTTTTGCAACTGCCGCACCATCCAATTTTTCGACCTCGTCATATTTTACGAGGTATGCATGGTCGGCACCGACTGCGAGACAGTTTTTTAAGGAGTTTTTCACACTGTCATCTCCGATGGATACCACAGTCACTTCACTCTCGCCAACAGCTTCTTTCAGACGTACTGCCATTTCTTCTGCATATGTATCAAATGCATTTACGACAGGTGTTACCCCGTCCAGTGCCGGTTTTCCTGTGGCTTCATCCAAAGAGATTTCCACAGAATCGTCCGGAACCTGTTTGATGCAAACTAATATTTCCATAATGATTTCTCCTGCATATTTTTTGTTCGTATTCCGCCAACTTTCAAAAAATGTCCATCGACGGAATACATATATTGTTAGATAAGGGATAACTTATTTACCGATCACACTGTTTGAGATAACGATTCTCTGTACTTCGTTTGTTCCCTCAAAGATCTGGAAGATCTTGGCATCTCTCAACAGTTTCTCTACCGGGTACTCACGGCTGTAGCCATATCCTCCGAACATCTGAATGGCCTCAGAAGCAACTTCCATTGCGATATCAGAAGCATAGCATTTTGCAATTGCGGACTCTTTTGTATAAGGAAGACCCAGATCCATTTTTGTCAAGGCATGTGCTACCATCTGACGTGCGGTTTCTGTCTTGATTTCCATATCAGCTACTTTGAATTTCAGCGCCTGATTTTTGATGATCGGTTTGCCAAACTGTACACGCTCTTTGCCGTAAGCGATGGCCTCGTTGATACCTCTCTGTGCGATACCGGTTGCAACGCATCCCATCCAGGTACGCGCCTGATCCAGTGTCTGCATTGCGATGTTGAAGCCTTTTCCTTCCTCACCGATCAGATTGGAAGCCGGGATTCTGACATCCTCAAGGACTACATCACAGGTGTTGGAAGTACGAATACCCATTTTGTTCTCTTCTTTTCCTGTGCTCAAGCCCGGAGTGCCTTTTTCTACGAAGAACATGGACATTCCTTTGACACCTTTTGTCTTGTCTGTCATGGCTGTTACACAGTAGAAAGAAGCAATGCCGCCGTTTGTGATAAAGCATTTTCTTCCGTTCAGTACATACTCGTCACCGTCTTTGACAGCGGTTGTCTTGCCTGCGCCTGCATCAGAACCAGCACCCGGCTCAGTCAGGCAGAACGCACCGAAGCCGCCTTCCAGGATCAGATCGCATGCACGCTGTTTTAACTCTTTACTTCCTGCGATCAGTACCGGTTTCATACCAAGTCCGCTGGCGGAAATGGTAGTTGCAAATCCAGCATCCGCAATTGCCATCTGCTCGATGAGAGCTGCCACATCTACTCTTGATAAACCCGGGCCACCAAACTCCTCCGGAACTTCCAGTGCCTGATATCCCTGCTCGATCGCTTTATCGTAAATCTCTTTCGGCCATTCGCCGGATACATCGTATGCTTTACACTGCTCTACGACTTCTTTATCGCAGAAATTTTTTACGTCCTGTAACAGATCCTGTGCTTCTTCAGAAATTAAATATGCCATTTTGACTCCTCCTTATAGTAAGTGATCCTATTTTTTCAAATATTATTTCAACTAATTGTTATTTTTCTCACAAAATCGGATTTTCAGTGTTCTACTGCTTCTACATTCCATTCTTGAAATTCTTTCAAAAAGCAGCACTCGTAAAATCAGCTTGTTTTTACAACTTGTAGCAAATCTTGCCCGGATTTAAGATCATCTTCGGATCAAAAACTTCTTTGATGCCTTTCATCAGACGCATGCTTGTCTCACCTGCAAATGCTGCCAGATAATCCATTTTTCCATAACCAATTCCGTGCTCGCCGGAAATCAGTCCGCCACACTCTGCCGCTTTTTTGTAAATAATATCCATGAAATCAGCAACCTGTTTTTTGAACTCTGCCTCATCCATATCGTTGGCACATGCATAAATATGTAAGTTTCCATCTCCTGCATGACCGAAGCTCTTGATGGTAAAATCATAGTTGGATTCCAGTGATTTTACAAAGGTCAGATAAGATGCAATCTGATTTACCGGAACGACGACATCGCATTCATCCAGCAATTTTGTCTCTGCCTCGATGGCTTCCAGGAAAGAACTTCTTGCTGCCCAGGCATCTTTTTTCTTCGCCGGTGTATCGGCAACCAATACGTCAATTGCTCCTGCTTCCAGTACAACTTCTGCTGCTTTCTCAGTGATTTCTTCCAGAGATTCCATATCCTCTCCGTCAAAAGTTACCAGCAGATATGCGCCAATGTCCACGCCCTCTAACTGCTGCGGGAACACGCTCTTACCAAGGTAACGCTCGGAAGCCAGAACAATTTCTTTTTCCATAAATTCAATGGCCTGTGGCTGTAAATGCTCCATGAAAAATTTCGGAACAGTTGCGATACAGTCTTCCAGGTTCTCATACGGAATAATCAGGCTGATGGTTTCCTTCGGTGCCGGAATCAGTTTTAAAGTCAGCTCTGTGATGATACCTAAAGTTCCCTCAGAACCGATCATCAGATTTAACAGGCTGTATCCGGTGGAAGTTTTGGAAACAGTTGCACCAAGTTTTACGATCTCGCCGGTTGGAAGTACTACGGTCATTGCTCTGACATAATCTCTTGTACATCCATATTTTACGGCTCTCATACCACCTGCGTTTGTAGATACGTTTCCGCCAAGAGTTGCAAATTTTTCACCCGGATCTGGTGGATATAAGAGTCCCTGTTTTTGTGCGTCCTCTGCAAGGTCGTTCAGCAAAACGCCTGCCTCTACACGAACTACAAAGTTCTCTTTGTCATACTCCAGAATCTTGTTCATCTTGGACATGTCGATCATGACACCGCCGTGCAGTGCAACAGATGCACCAGTCAGACCGGTTCCTGCACCTCTCGGAATGACCGGAATGCTGTTTTCAAAACACAGCTTCACGATTGCTGAAATATCCTCCGTTGTGGTTGCCTCGATCAATACGGTCGGAGCTCCTTTTCCGTAAATCGGCATTTCATCGTGAGAGTAATCTGCATTGATCTCATCTCCGGTGAATACCTTGCCCGGAACAATTTTTTTGAACTCTTCTATGAGTTCCGGTGTCACTTGGTTGTAGCTGTAATCTGCCATCATCCAAATCCTCCTTTTACACATTTCTCAAAATCTTTATCCTATCCCGTATTCTGAACACAATTACTTTGCAATTTCTATGTTCAAAATATAGGAGAATTATCATATTTCATCAAATTATTGACTTCAGATTTTATTTTTAACAGCTTATTTTTCACTGTATATTTTCACTTTCTGTCAGCGTAGTAAAAATGTTATTTCAAGTGCTATTTTCTTCTTACAATCACGGATACACCATCTGGAATCACAGTGATCTTACTATCCGCCTTTCCCAGATATGCATCTGCCATGCGGATTGCCTCATCTACGCTCTCTGCGTAATCCATCTGCATGTCATTGACCAGCTGCTTCGGTGCCTGAGTCACCATGATGACTTTGTGATGCAGTAACACCCTGCACAAAATCTGCGCTTCCCACTGATCCGGAATCGTTTTATCACGCGGTGTATCTAAGAAACGCTGCATGATCACATTTTTATCTTCGCCGCTGGCAAAAGTGTCATACAATGACTGTCCGCCATGTCCATCGATACAACTGGAAACCATGATGATCACGCCACCCGGATTGCAGCTTGCCTCAGCTGCCGTCATACCTTTGACGGACTGGTAAATATTCTGATCCAGCGGATAACCGCCATTTGTGGAAATCACGATATCCGAAGGAATCGCATCCACACCGGACATCTGGTCCACGAATCTGCATCCTTCCCGGTGCGCTTCGTTGAAATCTCCGGCATATGCACGGATAACTTTTTTGTTCTCATCCAGTACCACATTTATGATAAAAGCAAGTTTTGCCTGTTCTGCCGCATAAATCATATCCCGATGGATCGGATTGCCTTCCAGCACGCCGGTTCTGGCATACTCGCTGGCGATAAACTCGGAACAATGGTTTGCCATGACGGTTGCTGCACTGGATACTCCCGGCAGTACACTTTTTCTTCCACCGGAAAAACCTGCAAAAAAGTGCGGTTCAATAAATCCTTCGGAAATCAGTAGATCCGCCTCAGCTGCGATCTTATTGATTTTCAATTTCCCACCGGATGGCAGTGTGCCAAGTTCTACCATGTCTGCATTTTCATGACTTTTATGGACTGCAAATGTGATGTCCTCACGATCTACAATATCTTCACCAAATTTGTAGATCAGTTCTTCTCTCGTGGTCGGTCTGTGAAAACCAGTGGCGATCAGAATCGTAATCTTTGCATTCGGATTACCTGCTTTGATTTCCTCTAAAACGCCCGGCATGATCACTTTACTTGGAACCGGTCTTGTGTGGTCACTGGCAATCAATACGATATTGTCTTTCCCCTTTGCCAGCTCCCGTAACCGTTTGGAATGAATCGGATGCGCTAAGGCGTCTTTTACGATTTCCTCCTCTGGCTTGTCTGCCTGAAACTCATGCGCCTTGGAAACAAGGATACCATTCAGGCGATTGTCCGGAATTGTTACCTTCATTTTTTCTTTGCCAAAAGGTAAGGTTACCTCTGCCATGTTTTGATTCCCCCTCATAAAACAAGTTTGTTTTGTGTTCATTTACGAACGATTGTAAACGTTCGTTTTTGCTGTATATTCATTTCTGAATAATTATAAATACATGTTTTTACATGCTTAATTGTAAATATGCATTTTGGTACTGCCACTTTTGTTTTATTTTTTGGTAGTACCAATCAGCGTAAAAAATAAAGTTTTCAATGGCTTTTATTTTGATAATCACACTTACAAAAACTGAATCATCTTTTTATTTTCCTGAAAACATCTATCGTCTTAATTGGTTCTACCATTTCTTAACTAATTTATATTCTACTCATATTTGTTCTGTGAGTCAACATCATATCGCACAAAATTTTCCAGAAAAAAACAGCAGATTATACAAATTTCTTCGAATTTTGTCTCCAAAAAGAAAAACATCTCTCGGTGTTAATCTTCCTCATAATGATATTTTGCAGCATAAATGATCAAATTATCATTATGATCAATATCATAAACCAAGCGGTGTTCATCCGTAATTCTTCTACTATAGCCAGAACGATATTTTAAAGTATGTCAATCTTTTTTTATTCTATATGATCGACATTTTTTATATTCTAATATTTCCAATCACAACAGCAAACAATTTTCATGTAACTGAAATAAGGGTCTGGGTTCATTTTTTCTTGGCGTGCGATTGTTAGCCGCAAAGACAAAATGAACCCAGACCCTTTCCATATCCTAAATTTTCACCACAAAAGAATCTTTCTAGTCAAACAATTCTTTTGCTTTCGTATAATTAAATACCGGTCCCTCCAGACAAACATACGTCTCATTAATCTTACAATGTCCGCACTTTCCTACTGCGCAGGACATCTTCCGCTCAAAGGAAACCCAGATTTTCTCCGGCGGAACCCCGCATTTCATACACTCCAGCGCTGAAAACCGCATCATTGGAGGCGGACCTACGATGACCACATTATAATCATCGAAGGTATCAAAGGGCACATCCGGAATATATTTCGTAACCATTCCTTTGTGAAACCCCGGTGCCTCTGAGTTATCCAGACAATACGTACAATGGAAACGCTCTGCAAATTTCGCGCGTTCCTCATTGAACAACACACAGTTGATATCCTTAAATCCGGCAATCAAATACACAGATTTACAGATTTCCGGATGATCATAAAAATGGGTCAGTGTGGTTTTTACCGGAGACATACCCGTACCACCGCAGATAACCAGCAGATCTTTATTTTCAAACTGCTCCACCGGGAATGCATTTCCATACGGTCCACGCATGAAAAGTGTATCTCCTGCTTTCAGATCAAACACTCCGCCAGTCAGTCGTCCGACCTTACGAATGGTAAATTCCACATACCCCGGTCCTTTTCCACAGACAGAGATCGGTGCCTCTCCGATTTTCGGCAGAGACAGCTGGAAAAACTGTCCGTAACCCGGATCTTTGTCACATGCTACACGAATCGTAAACTCCGCTGTCGTCTGGCGCACAACATGTATGATTTTGTGTGGTTCCGGTTTCATAATATTTTCCATTACTCTACGCCTCCTCTCCTGTATTCATTTTTTCAATTTCCGCTGCAAGTCCGTCCACCGCATCAAAAAATGAGATTTTTTTCGGACATCTCATATCACAGCGCCCGCATCCGATACACATCTGCGCATCGCAGGCAATGCCATGGCTTCCATCCTTTGCAAATCGATCTGCAAAATCATAAAATTTGTGCAGAACCTTAAAACGCATATTTGCTCCCGGCGTCTTGCGGGCACGACCACCACCTGCTGTCTGGGTAAATGTCTCCAGCATGCAGGAAGACCAGACTCTGCGGCGTTCTCCGCTTCGGCTTCCCTCCTGATAAATGACATCCACTGTATCAAAACAACTGCAGGTTCCGCAGACGGTATTACATCCACCGCAGGACATACATTTCTCATCAAACTGATTCCAGTACTCCAGATCGCTGATTGGTTTTAACATACTGCGGTCTGTAATCTTCGGAATATGCAGTTTTTTCTGATTTTCCTGCACAAACTTCGGTGTAAAATCACAAGATGATGCTGATACAAAAGAAAAAGCAGCACCCAGTTTTTCATCTCTGACCTCTGCCAGCACCTCATGTTCGGTAATGCGAACTGCAGCATCGTACTTGTCTGTCTTGTTTGTTCCCATGGAAACACAGAAACAATGTTCAAAACTCTCCCGACATTCCAACATGACAACCTTTACTTTTTCCCGCAATCTGGCGTAAAAATAATCCGCGTGACCGCCGTTTTCCATAAAAATGCAGTCCAGACGCGCCATTCCGTTAATATCACATGGACGTGCAAAAATCAGAATCCCCTTATCGTCCGCCAGCTCACTCTCTGTCACTTCCGTATCCGTAAAGTAAAACATCGTCTGTGACACCGGATAATACGCTTCCTTCGGGGAAAAATCGGACTGACGATCCAGCACGATCTGATCAATCGTCTTGATTTCCCGGTAACGAACTTTCTTTTTTCTCTGATCCCAGGCCGGTGCAAAAATATGATACTCCTCTGACCAGGCAGCCAAAATATCATTCATCTTGTCAAAATCTACGCGATATCCCATATTGCACCTCCCATTGCCAGCATTTCTTTCTCCTGCTCCAGAAATACACTTGTCAGTTTTCCAACTGCCTGATAAAACTCTGTCTGCGCATATTTGCTGATATCCATGCAGAGAGCGCCAGCCCATTTCAGATGATTACATAAAAATTCATTCTGATCCCGGTTTGACATTGCAGCACGATCCGCATTGTTTGTCTGACAGGCAAGCAGTTCTTCTTCGCATAGCACAGCCATAAATTCCAGTTCCAACCCGATATGATCATTCATGGTGCGGAACATATTTTTGCTCGGCTCCCATCCATGCAGTGCATACAAAGCCAGAGTCTCCTGCTCAGTACGTCCGCCGATCTCATGTTTTTTATTCGTATAAATGGACTCATACGGGAATGCAGCCACACCGGTAGCCTCTCCTGCTGCCAGAAATGTCTTCGCATAATCCGCAGCCACATCCTCCAGATCCTCATTTTTCAGATCTGCGACGGACTTTGCCATACACGCATAAGCCTCAGCCAGCTCTGGATTTTCGCAATCTGTCGGAAACTGCATCTGCTTCATATTGGCCAGCGTCTCCGCATCCACTTCCATGATGTACAGACCGCCAAGGAAACGATAAAGTCCTGCTCTGGCTTTTGCCAGCTGTTTTCTTAATTCCACCTGTTTCATCCCTCTTTGGCCTCCTTTTTTTCATTCATTTCTGTGTGCACGACTTTGGCTTTTTTGAAATGATCTTCAAAAATTTTGTGAGCCATTTCGCTCTCCGGCTCCTCATAAATACCATTCCGCAGTGCTTCCTCAAATTCAAACGGAAGCATATCGATCCAATTCTGTTTTTTCAAAATAAAACGCCCGGACGGATGATTTCCGTTATCATCCTTCAATGTATATACATGACCTTCATTCTCTGCCAGAATTCTGGATACTTCGCTCTCCGGATCATTGATATCCCCGAAATGCAGTGCGCGACCGGAACAATTTTTCACGCAAACCGGCTCTTCGCCTTTTTCCCGCAGCTGCGCACAGCCGGTACACTTATCCATAACACGCAGTTCTTTATTAAAATTGTTCGCGTGGAACGGACATGCCTTCTTACAGCTCTGACATCCAATACAGATATCCTGATCGATGCGGACTACTCCGTCCTCCTCATCCTTATAGCATGCGCCTGTCGGACACACATCCACACAACTCGGAGCCTCACACTGTTGGCACATTACCGGCAGAAAATACATCTGCAGGTCCGGATAGACCCCGGTCGGTCCCATATGATATAATGTGCTTCTGGAACGTCCCAGAGCCACTTCATTTTCTGTCTTGCAGGCAACCTGGCATCCACCTTTACAGCCGATGCACCGATCCACTTCTACAACCATTGCATATTGTTTCATCACTCTGCCTCCTCGTTCCCTATGCTTTACCCATCGGTAACCAATGTACAAAGTCTTCCGGTTTCTGCCAGATACCTTCCGGCGCACTATCCGCTTTGGAAATACGCACCTGATAAGCACGCAATGTATGCGTACCAACGACATCATTAAACGGTGCAGTGGATTTTGACAATACATTCACATTTGTTTCCTGCCATCCATGAGTCTTGGTGTTCATAGTTTCCGGATGCCAGAAACGCTCCATACATACGGTCCCCGGATTGATACCTTTTGTAACCAGTGCTTTCGCACGAATCTTGCCTCGTTTTGATTCCACCCAAACCCAGTCTCCCGGTGCAATGCCATAGGCTTTTGCCACATCCGGATAAATCCAGATCTCCGGAACTGGATACAGCTCACGCATAGTTGCTGCATTTCGCAGGGTAGAATGATGGTAAAACGGAACTCGGCCGTTTGTCATAACAAGCGGATACTCCCTTGCGGTATCATCATCACGCACCGGGCTCTCCACCGGCTCCAGATAATACGGTAACGGCTCATAATCCTTATCCGCCGGTTCAAACTCAATCGGCATAAACGGCTGACCGGTTCTTCCCAGTGTGATCATACTCTCAACATATACTTCAATCTTCTTCGACGGTGTGTCAAAGCCTTTCGGCAGCCCTGTCGCTTCATCAATCTGTTTGTATACATAATAGCTCTTCCACTCTTCTTTGGACATGTACTCGAATGGCGCTTTTTTCTTCATCTCTTCCCAGGTCATTCCGATCGCCGGTGTCAGATGATCAAAGAACTCATCCATGGAATCCCAATACGGAAGCTGATCCCCCATAAACTCCGGATCAAAAGCTTTCTGACACATCTCATGACCAAGCTCTGCACATTTTTTTGCCAGGCGGGACCAGATCAGAGTCTCATCCATGGTCTCCCAGAGATGAACTACCTGCTGTCTTGCCACCAGCATATTACAGGTTTCAACGATCATATCCGTCTCCAGCCACTCCTCTGTCGGCAGCAAAATGTCTGCATAGCAGGAAAAAGAAGTCGGATACATATACATATGTACGATAAAATCAAGTTTTTCAATGGCTTCTGCCCAACGACCGGATTCTGCCAGTACACCAAGTTTGTTTCCGGAACGGTCGATCCACATTCTCGGCTGATACGGTTTCTCTGTCAAAATCGCATTCAACACACTGCCCGGATGACCTGCATACCAAATACTTAATCCCTTATGTTCTCTTCCACCCAGACGTTTTTTCAACTGCTCTGGCGGCAGACATTTCAGTGCAACAGGAACCGGATAGTTCGGCACTTTCAGCACGCCACTGGTGCGGAACCGCTGCATCAGCGCGCCCGGTTTCTCCAGATTACCCATCAGGAAATCAATGGTGTCCGCAGCCATGGCAGCCTGCACGGAATTCGGTGTCTGATCTGTTGCCACACCAAGGCAGATACCGCTCGGAGAATTTTCCAGATACATCTCAATGGCGGCCTTGATCCGGTCTGCATCCAGCCAGCAGATCTCCGCTGCTTTCTCCAATGTAAACTCCTCGCAGCGCTCGTATAACAACTGCATACCGGTCTTGTATACTTTTCCATCTACTTCGTAAGTGCCCCATAACGCCGGGGCTAAATTTTCATCAAACGGATATTCCATCGGCTTCATGGAATCTGTCTTTTCATCCCATACATAAAAAGTATCTGGTGCACCGTTTTCTCCTTTCTTCGCACGGGCAAAGAAACGGCTCTCCACCTCAACCAGATACGGCAGGTTCGTCCAACGTGTTACAAACTCCTCATCGTATCTGCGGTTTACTAAAATGTATCGGATCCATGCCATCTGCAGGGCAACATCTGTACCCGGACGAATTGGCAGCCAGATATCTGCCTTAGCCGCATCCGGTGTAAAACGTGGATCAATGGAAATCGTTTTTACCCCTTTGGCACGCAGCTCATTTACCATACGACCGCCACTGGCCGGTGCAGAATAGGCAGGACCTGCGCCCCAGAGCACCAGACATTTGATCTGCGCATTTTCGTAATCATACAGCTCCAGTGCATTGGAATCCGCAATACTGGAATCTGCACCGCCATACATCATGGCACAGGACAAAACACGTGGCAGGTAACACTGCGCACAGCCCGGCTCATACCAGTTCGGTGTACCGAAAATATTACAAAAACGGGCGATACTCCAGATTTCCGGGTTACCACCTCCTCCTGTGGTACAAAACAGTGCTTCCGCACCATATTTTTCACGGGTTTCCATGGCTTTTTCCGCCACACGGGTCAACGCCTCATCCCATGAAATTCTTCTCCAGCGTCCGCCTCCACGCTCTCCCACACGAAGCAGCGGATATTTGTTTCGATTCGGATGATACAGCGCCTGAATACCGGACAAACCTTTGGCACACATGCGCCCCTGGCTCATCGGATCCACCGGATTACCCTCCAATCGAATGACACGGCCATTTTTCACATGCGCCAGAACACCACAGTTTGCGATGCAGGCACGACAGGCCGTCTTTACAATTTTCTCTTCGTCATCGATTTCCATAACTTTCGGTTCGCATTTTGTCAGATATCTGCGCTTTGCGACCACCTGATCCAGTCCGGAAATTTCCAGTGATGAGAAAAAGTTTTTTGCATTTTTCACCAATTTTCCCTCCTTAATAATCCTAAAAATAGTCTAAAATAAAGTCCCACTTTCCTGTTAGTTTGTTTTTGTTTCGTTTTGTGCTGTTTGTTGTATTCTTTTGGTTTTCTTTGGTATACCAAAAGTATTTCTATCGAACTCCATTATAGTAGATGCACATCACAATGTCAATAAACTTTCGTCTTCCCAAGTGAGTTGAAGGGACAAGGATTCATTGAGAAAAATGCCCCCTTCTCCCATTTACGTTTTCTATGTCGAAAGAATTTACATCTCTGAAATAAAGAAATCGGAAGATTTTTCCTTGGCAAGCGATTGTTAGCCGCAAAGGTAAAATCTTCCGATTTCTTTTCACATATTAAATTTTACGCTTCTGCTCTCGCAGCCACTTCTTTCTCCTGTACATCAGAAGGTGCCTGCTCATAGCGTGCGAACTCATACTCATAAGTTCCGCTGCCGCCGGTCATGGAACGAAGATCGGTATTGTAACCAAACAGTGAGGACATCGGCACATCTGCGATAATCTCCTGTTTGCCACCCTCTACCGGATTCATTCCAAGTACACGGCCACGGCGTTTATTTAAATCTCCCATAATATCACCGGTATATTTATCCGGTACCAATACTTTTACTGAAGCAATTGGCTCTAATAAAATCGGGGAAGCATCCATAAATCCTTTTTTGAACGCCTGAATTGCTGCGGTCTTGAATGCCATCTCAGAGGAATCTACCGGATGGTAAGATCCATCGTATAATACAGCTTTTACGCCCACTACCGGGTAACCTGCCAGCGGTCCGCGCTCTACGGATTCCTGAATACCTTTTTCTACAGCCGGGAAGTAGTTTTTCGGAACAGCACCACCAACTACGATCTGGTCAAATTCATATGCTTCTTCCAGATTGCCGGATGGCTCGAATGTCATCTTAACGTGACCATACTGTCCATGTCCACCGGACTGTTTTTTGTATTTGTATTCTACATCTGCTTTCTTGCGGATGGTCTCACGGAATGCAACCTTCGGCTGCTCTAATGTGATCTCAACTTTGTATTTCTCTTTTAATTTGCTTACCACTACATCCAGCTGCTGATCACCGATGGCATACAGCAGAGACTGATGATTCTCACTGTCATTGACTGCTTTCAGTGTCAGGTCTTCCTGCATCATTTTCTGCAATGCCTGAGAAACTTTATCCACATCGGCTTTGTTTACCGGCTTGTAGCTCATATATGTATATGGTTTGGATACAGCTGTCTTGATAAATGTAAGCGGTGTTGCTTTTGTAGACAGGGTATCGGTTGTCACTACTTTATTTAATTTTGCAAGTGCTCCGATATCGCCGGCATGCAGCTCCGGTACTTCTTCCGGTTTGTTGCCGCGCAGTACATATAATTTACCGATCTTGTCATCCATACCGTGCTCTTCGTTGTACATTACATCGTCTGTCTTGATAACACCGGATGTAACTTTGATCAGAGAATATTTTCCGATAAACGGATCCACAATTGTTTTGAAAATATATGCACTCTTTGCTTTTGCAAAGTTAAAGTCTGCATCGTATACTTCATTTGTCTTGATATTGATGGCTTTGCACTGTTTTTTCTCCGGGCTTGGCAGATATTTTACAATATCATCCAGTAAAGTGTAGATACCTTTTGCCATTGTGCCGGAAGCCATGGAAATCGGAACCATACTGCCATCGCATACGTTGGTATGTAATACCTGACGGATCTCATTTTCGGAGAAGGTATCGCCTGAGAAGTAACGATCCATATATTCTTCACTTGTCTCTGCAACGGATTCTAATAATGCTTCACGGCAGATCTCCAGGTTTTCGAAAGAGTAATCCGGAACATCTGTCTTATCAACGGTTCCGTCCTCTTTCCAGCGTTTTGCTTTCATCTGAATGACATTGACATAGCCAACGAACTGTCCGTTCTCACGGATCGGTAAATGTAACGGAGCGATCTTCTTTCCGTATAATTCCTGCAGGTCTACGACTACCTGACGGAAACTTGCGTTATCATCGTCCATATTGGTAACCCATATCATACGCGGAAGATTGTATTTCTCACAAATCTCCCATGCTTTCTGTGTACCGACTTCCACGCCGGCTTTACCATTTACCACAATAATTGCCGCATCGGCTGCAGCTGCTGCTTCTTCTACCTCACCGACAAAATCGAAAAATCCTGGAGTATCCAGCAGATTGATCTTTGTCTCTCTCCACTCGATCGGGACTACAGAAGTGCTGATAGAAAAACCACGTTTGATCTCTTCTTTATCATAATCACTGATGGTATTGCCATCTGTGACATTTCCCATACGATTGGTAATTCCGGACAGATAAGCCATTGCCTCAACCATTGTTGTCTTTCCAGAACCCCCATGTCCCAGTAAAACTACGTTACGGATCTTGTCAGTAGTATAAACGTTCATGTCATTTCCTCCAATACATAAAAAATCATGGTTATATTTTACTAAACTTTTCTCTTTTTTGCAACCTTTTTATAAAAAATGCACAAGTTTTATCATTATTTTCTCACAATTACTTCCTATGCAAAGAAATTCTCTGAACGACAGCAAGTCTCAGACAAAACACTTCTTTCAAGTCGAACGCACGTGAGACTTGGTGCGTGATTCTGGTCAGCGCAAGCTG